>Ga0315314_1000328_pt1 | contig 58521 bp, 103 predicted proteins | sample TDP9_MG_FD_203631 | JGI IMG/M metagenome (GOLD analysis project Ga0315314, IMG submission 203631) | Freshwater sediment microbial communities from Lake Towuti, South Sulawesi, Indonesia - TDP9 | ecosystem: Environmental > Aquatic > Freshwater > Lake > Sediment | place: Indonesia: South Sulawesi... | reverse complement strand
CCCACCTCAATTGTGGAGATCGTTTCTGAGTGGTCTTTGAGGCTTCCCTGATCTCAGCCCTGAATCCATCTTTTCTCAGAGACTCTGCTTTCTTCTGTGCAGAGACTTTCTTGTGGAACAGGTAGGCTTCATTTGGATGAAACTTGTCCTTTCCCATGATCTCACCTCTTAGAGGGCTTTTTCAGTTCACTTTCTCTGCGATACATTGTTCTCTGGCTGCCTCTGACCCTGATGCGATATTCAACCCAAGGTCGCTGAGGATAGCCATAGATGGCTGAACCAATGACTTTCCCTTTTGTTCCAGATTTGGTCTCAACAGTCTGTCCAATTCGGAATTTTCTTGGGATCAATGACCTCTCTCTACCCATGACCCATCACCCCTTCCTTGGGAATCTGCCATAGCCCACATTCAGGGCAAAGGCAGTCCTTCTCTTCAGAAGCATGGTCACCGCAATCCTTCTCTTGCCAGTCTCAGTGGGATTCCTGATCTTTTCGCCAGTCTCTGCTGCTTGGATTTTCTGCAGCAGGGTCTTGGGAATCCTCTGGTCCTGTGGAATGCCAAGCTGCCTGTGAAGAGAACCTTTGTGCTTGTGATCTCCTGCTTCCTGAATCCAGTATTTTCCACCCATTCATCTCGCCTTGTTAGAAAATAATATTTTCTAACAATAAAAGCTTTTACATGTAATTTTTGGGGGCACAGTTTTATAAGGTTCTTCAGACAATCTGGAACCATGAGCCAATCTGAGTTTTCCACCACAGAGGTTGTCAAGGTCAAGGGGGTAGCCCTCAACTATCTTCAGTTTCTGTGGGGGAACACTGGAATCCAAGGCATCAGGGAGGCGCAGATGAGGGGGGACTATGCCGGGGCACTCACGAAGGCAACTGAGCTGATTCGTTTCCTGCCTGACAGCATCAAGCAGAAGTACAGGGAGATGGCAGAGGCAATTGATGGATACACAAGGCTGGTTGCCTTGAACAAGGTGACGGTAAGGGACAAGGATGGGAGAGAGGTCAATCCTTTCCTGTCAGTGCCAGACCTTTTCATGAGGCTCACCAAGAAGAGGGCAGTCCTCAGGGAGTTTTCCAGACAGGCTCTTCTGTCTTTCATGGACACGTTGACATCAGAGCTGAACAGGCTTGGTTACATGGAGAACATAAAGTTTGTCATGCAGGCTGAGATGGAAGTGCCTGAAGAGTTTGTCAGAATGCGGGAGGCAATGGAGAAGGAGCAGGGAGAAGGAAAGCCTGCAGTCTCAGGCACAATTGATTGACCAGATTACACAGGTTAATCTTATATATTGACAAGGGCAGAACTTTCATTCATGTCAAGCATGGCATCCCAAATAAGGCTCTACGCAAGGCTGGTGCAGGCAGTCTTCATGGGAGTGCTGCTTCTTGGGGCTTCCCTGATGATTGGGGAATATGCAGAGATTGTCAGTGTGCCCTTCTCTGAGCTGTCAGTGTCCACAACTGTCTATGGCTTCTTGGGCATGGTTGCATGTGAATATGTGGCAAGAAGGTTTGGCAGGGAAGAAAAGCAGTAGGCAGCAGGAACAGTGGAAGGTCTTCACAGCCCACCTAGCTGTGATTGTGGCAGTCTGGCTTGGCTTTGAAATCTACAGCCTCACAGCATATGTGATCTTCAGAGCCACTGGAGTGCCTATGGACCTTGGCTACAATGCTGCAGCATTGGAGGCAAACAACACCAGAGTGTCAATCCTGTACAATGCTTTCAGTGGCATAGGGGCAGTCTACGTCTTCTACCTCATGCTCATCGTGGGGGCTGTGCTGCTGCTGTTCTTTGCAGCCCATGTTCTTGTCTCAGGGCAGAGGTCCTAGCCCCAAGTGCTCTGGCTTGGGGCAAACCAGTTGCCAGTGAATGTGACCCACCAGTAGTTGACCTGATAGACAAGGAAGGCAAAGAGCAGGACAGGCATGATCATGATCGTTTCTTCTCTGCTTCTTTTTGAGAGCCATCTTGAGATAAGGTAGGCAAGGGGAATGGAACTGTACTGCAGCCACCTGTCAGCCCAGAGGGGCAGCATGACTGTCAATCCTGCCAAGACAAGGCAGCATGCTTTCACTGCCTGTGACTGGCTTTTCCATTTGGCAAGGGCAAGGAACAAAAGTGGGTAGCCCATGAGAAGGATGCCCATGTAGAGTGGTATGAAGGTCAATGGGTGAGACCAGAAGAGCATTTCCTGATCTGAATCCCAAGTGCCTTTCCATTTTGCCAAAGCCCCACCAGCATGCCACACTGAGGTGCCTGTCACGAAGGCAGTGAGCAGACCAAACAGCAGGATTGCCTTCAACCATTTTCTGTCTTTGACCTTGACCAGAAACAGGGCATAGGTCAAAGCCAATGCAGCCACACCATGATTCCAAACCATGAGGCTGGACAGCAAGGTGAAGCCCAGCCAGCTGTCTGTCAGGAAAAAGTTGAGGAGGAAAGGAAGAAGAAGCATGTCTAGGCTTTGAGGTCTGGCTTGGATCGCACTGTCAATGAAAGCCACGTTGGACATCAGCAGCATGCCCATGTAAGATGCCATTCTGGCATCATCAGGATTGTGTTCATGACCATGTTTGAACGCAAAGACCATGTTCCACAGCAGGATGCCAGAATAGAAGAATGCCTGAAGCAGTCTGCCAAAGAAGCATTCCTGACCAAGCCAGATGGCTGGGACCAGAATCCAGTGGAACAGTGGGGGATAAGGAAAACGGTTGACCCTCATGACCACTTCACTGAACATGCCGTTCTGTCCCGAAGCCCAGACCCTTGCAACATCAAGATGGAAGTAAAAGTCCACACCTATCGGGGCAGGCGTGAAGATGCTGGCAGCAAGTGACAGGCTGAGACCCAGAAGGAAGATCAGATGGGGAAGGAACTTGGAAAGGCTGACTGTCATCTTGAGGTTGCCCCAAACATTTTGAGGACTTCCTGTGCTTCCTTGAGCTTTTCAGGTCCTCCCACAACTTCATGGACTGTTTCCATCAAGCCTTCCTTTTCAAGGATTTCTTCCTTCTCTCTGAGGCTGAGTCTCCTGTCTATCTTGAATATTTCAGACCTGAGAAGCCTCAAGCCAACTTGGATGTAGCCATCTCTTTTGGGTTTGTACCAGTTGTAGAAGTCGTCAGGCAGCATGGCATCATACTTGTCTTCCCAAAGAGTTTTGACTCCTCCTCTTTTGCCATCCGGGTAGTCCCATGACTCGTACACTCTTGCCACTCTTGGCTTGTGAAGGTAGCTGTCCCTGCCTGTCATCATGATTCTGGCAACCTTGAATTGAGGAAGCGCATCAAGGATTTTGGTGCTTATCAGCCTCTTGTTCGGCGTGGTCATCATGACAGTGCCGAACAGGGTTCCCACGATCTGGAGGAACCTGTTGGAGGCTTTGATGAAGGGATCATACCAGTCCAAGGCAAAGAACCAGAAGCCCGCATCATCAAGTATCAGCCCTCTTCTCTTGGTCATCGCATCTGCGGCATGCAAGATGGCATCAAGATATTCTCTTGGGAGGAAGGTCATCCAAGGTTTGACTGCCTCAAAGTCAGGTTTGGCACAGTAGACGAAAGGCTTGTATTCCCACTTTCCATATGCGTGAGCCAAGACCTTGCTGGTGAAGGAAGACTTCCCGATCCTCTGCTGACCCTCAACAACCACTGGCATGAACCTGTCAAAGAAGTAGGCATCATTGATCTTCCATGCAGTCATCGAGTGATGGACCTTTTCAGCTCTTGCAGTCCACTGTTGCCTTTTTGGCATTATCTTGCGCTCCTGATTGTTGATAGTTGTATGTAATATTTCTGGAAAAGGGAAATAAGGTTTGCCTTTCCCCCATGCCTTCAAGGCATTAACAGTTCCTGAGAACTGTTAAATTTATATCTGACCCCTCCAGAACATATGGGGCATGGAAGGGAGAGGGGAAGTCAAGCCCATAGACATCCACGAGTTCAGGGAACTGGTTGACAGGATCGTTGATCCCAAGACGCAAATCTTGGTCAAGACCCTTTATCTGCTTGCAGCAAGGGTCAATGAAGTCCTCACAAGGTGCTCAAAGTCCGCAGTCCTTGCAGGGCAGACCAAGCCATTGGGGGCACTCTTGGACTATGACTTTCAGGATTACCGCCTGAGGGGAGAAGGAAAAGTCAAGGCTCTTGTTGTCACTTCCGGGGTCCTGAAAAGAAAGATCGAAGTGGGCAGGAAGCAGGAAGAAGAGGCGGCAGCCTTGGAAGAAGCCAAGCCCGAAGACGTGGAGCAAGCCCTCACAAGGCTCAGGCAGGTCAAGCTTCTTGAGGCATACAGAAGGGGAGAAGTGAAGATTGACCCCATGCTGGTGGCACACCTCCTTGGCAGAATACGCATGAAGGTTGTGGCACTGCCCTGCAACCCAAAGTATGACCCTTGGGCTCTGGACCTTGTGAGGCAGATAACGAAAAGGAAGAAGCTCAGTTTTGACATGAGCAGGCAGAGGGCATGGCAAAGGATCACCGAAGAGTTCAGAAGGGCAAACTATCAGGGAAGACTGAGCCCCCATGTGCTGAGGCACTGGAGAATCTCACACTTGATAGAGTATTATGATTTTGACCCTTACGAAGTCAGCATCTACAGTGGATGGACGATGGCAGGCACCTTTGCCCAGATGGGAATACAGGCGAGCAGCAACATAGACATCTATGCGCACCTGCCTTGGAGAAAATACTTCAAGAAACTGCTGGTCCCACTCAGTGAGCTGTGAGCCACACTTACCCTCTGGATTTCAAGTCCATGCTGGTTCACATGTGGCAAGTGGGCTTCAAGTTGTTTATGGCAGGATAGGGGGTGGTGACCCCCCTGCCCACTCAGAGGCTCCATCTTCAGACTGGGATGGGAGGTCCACAGGACTAACGAATTTAAAACATCAATTTCATATATAAGATTTATGGAATGAATAGTTTTAGGAAACATACAAAGATTTAGACTGCTTCAGAGCCAGCAGAACCAGCCTCCATCCATTTTCCTTCCCACAGTCCTGCCAGCCAGTCCATGAAGGCTTTCACGTCAAAGGGCTGCCAAGCCACCACCTCAAGTAAGTGGGAGAAGCCAAGAGTCATCGTCTTCTCAATCCTACTGAAGTGATCTATCCTTGCAAGGCACAGGCTGGACACACTCATCTCCCTGCAGACAGCAATCTGGATGGCACCATTGATTGGACAGTCAGGCTCAGTGATGTGATCCAGAATCTGCTCCTGCTTGCTCAGCATTTCCCTGTGTGAAAATCTGGGGTTGGCACCAATGTAGATTCTCTTGATGGGTTTGCCGTCTCCCCTTGCCACGTCATCAGTCACTTTGTATCTGTAGGTCCTCACTTCTTCTCACCTTTTGCCTTCTTCATGGCTATGATCAGGTCCAAGTCTGCCTCAGAGTGGACTCGGGTCACATGACCCCCAAGGCTCTGGGGAGTTGCAAAGGGAGGAAGGTCCATGCAGGACGGATGAGGGCACCTGTAGCCTTCAGGCTTGTACTTTGGCATTTCCCCTTTTCCTTCTCTTCATGGGCTTTGGCACTTCCAGTCCCCTTTCCTTCATGAGTTTTTCTGTGGCAGCCTTGACTGACTTCTGAGCATGCCTCACGTTTGCCTCTGCAAGGATGCTGTCCAAGATTTCAAAGGCTGTCCTCACGGGGTTTTCAGCATGGACCTCAAACTCAAAGGTTTCCTCAAAATCCCTGCCTCCAAGGAGCCTCAACCTGACCTGCAGACCTGACATGGGCAAGGTCACTTCCTCCTTGACAGCATTTCCCTGACAGCCTTGAAGAGGACCACCGGACACAGGATGAGGAAAAGCCACAGGAAAGTGGTCACAGGAGAGCCCTCACTGTCCACAAGGTCCAGAAGGGGAATTGTCAGGAAGGCAAAGCCAATCAGAGCCCAGTCCTGCGGGGTCAAGGCTTGGGAATGGTGAGGCAAGAGGCAGTAGAAATGTGCAAGGCTGGCAATGAAGAGGAAGCCTCCAAGGAAGATCATGAGGCACCTTTCCAGCTTGCCAACCACATCAAAGCCCCTTGAAAGAAGGAACATGCCAAGGAACAGCAGCACAAGGAAAAAGAAGCCTTTCGGGTCCATCACCAGACCTCTTCCTTCTTCCCCTTCTTCTCCCTGCTGACCAACCTGACCTTCCCACCTTCAGCCTTCAGCCCAGCCTTTCTTGGGACATGCAAGGCATGTGTGGCAAGGGCAACCCCAAGGAAGGCAAAGCCAATCAGGGCTGAGACTGCTGCCAAGGGAACCAAGGCAAACAGGAGCATGCCCTCACCAGTCACCTTCCAGTTCCAGCTGATCAGGTCATAGAGCAGGTGGTAGACTGACAGCCTGTCAGGCTGCATGTGAAAAGCCCAGATGGACAGGAACAGGGCACCAGAAACCACAAGGAAGACCACACCAGCCCTCAAGAATCCGAAGGTCCTCATGTTTTCTTTTTCCTTCTTTGCCATTTCCATCAATCCTCTTCCTCAAGCCTTTCATAAACTATGTCTGGTGGATACCATTCTTCGCATTTTGGGCACCAGCCACCTTCATGGGAGTCCCAATTCTCAAGTTCCTCACCACATTTAGGGCAGTTCATTTCTCAATCACCTTTGAGCATTGCATTTTGGACACCACTTTCCCCTTCCTTCTGGCAGGTAGATCAGTTTGGTCTTGATCCCAGCTGCTTCACAGACATCACAATATTGGGCATGATGCCTTCTTCTTTGCTTGTGGAAAGGGGCAGAGAAGGGCTTACTCAGATTCCTCCTCTCCTTCAGGTATTCCTTGCAGAGTTCTTCGAACAGATTGAATGTTTTCTTCCAGTTTGTGTAGGAAGGGTCCTAAGTTTTGTGGCTCTTCCTCATTGATGAGTCTATAGAAGACATTTGGAGATACTTGAACTGAGATAGTTTTTTGCCCTTTGCATGCAGCATAGAATTTTGACTCCTTTTTCCATTTCTCTTCCAGATGCTGTATTCTTTTTCTGATCAATTCTTCTTGGGCAAGTAATCTTGGGACCTCCTGAGTGTCTGGGGGTACTACATCAAAGCTAAGATTATCTTGCTCATAAAGCAGGATTACTCTCTGAAAGCAGGAGAAGGGATTTGGGGTAATAGCGATCCATAATGTCTTGCATTCATCACTCTGAGCATAACTTGCAATCTTTTCTTTAGGTAATCGAACCATCTCAACTTCATGAAGACTTTTGCCACTAACAACATCTGGCATGAAACCCTCAATAGAGTACTGTGGGTCTCTATGAGTGATTTGTCCATCTACTTTTGCAGCAATCCATTTGATTGCTCCATCATGAGCACTCACCACAATTCCTCCCTTTCATCCATCCTCTATGAGATATTCTCTTCAGGTGTAGTTTCCTCTATACTTACAGCAGTTTTAGGGGTCAAGAGTTTGTCCAGTAGGTCACTGCGCCTGCGATAGCTTAACAGTTGATTCACAAAGTTCCTTGCTTCTATCTGTCTCTTCCTGAGGCGATAGAGAATGTTGTATATTGCTCTGTCAGTGAGAGCTGGAGCCATCTTCTCAGCTGCTGCCTTCACACTCTCAACTGTCATGAGGATTTCCAGAATTTCTTTTTCTCGCCTTTTCAGTATCTCCAATTGAATTACTCCTTGATCACCATAATTAATTTCTTGCAATATTTAAGATTTTCTCATCTTTTTGAAAACAATCATGAGAAGAAGATGAGAAGCCCATTCCATTTCTCATTGTCATGAGAACCACCAGACAGGAATGAGAAGTTTGTTGAATATTTTGATGACCACCACTATAGATAGATCACTACAAAATGTCGTACTGAAGGACAATTTTCTTAGAGGAATCCTTCATTCTTCACAGCATGCTTTCATGGAAATTCTGATGAATTGCTGGATGAGCCTATGCCAGACTTGATATTCATCTGTTCCCCTGACAAAAATGGTCCCAGCCAAGCCTCTCCAATCAAGCAGTTTCCTGACCTCTTGAAAAGAGAGTGGCTTGTCCTCCCTTAACTTCTGAACAATCACTTCCACATCCAGATAGCTATCTCCAAGTCTGGTTCCCAGTGAATCATGTTTGTCATATGAGATGTCCCAGAGGCTGATGCTCTTCTGTCTTATTCTGGGCTCAATCTTGAACAAGCCACTTTTAAGTTTCCTCAAATCATCATCACTTTAGAAATTGCTTTGCCACTCTGGGATGATCATGTTGCAGGAAGGTTTTGAAGGACTCCATCAGCCCAAGTTCCTTCCTTTTCTTGGCTTGAACCTGTAGTTGACCCATCTTTGGAATGCTGACAGCAAAGGCAGGTCCTTCCTGTTGTCGCATACCATTATGAAGGGCTTGGCTTTCAGCTTCATGAGGGTTTCATACCTGTGCCAGTCATGGTCAAGGAACCACTGCCAATCATACCGTTCAGGCTTCACGTCAAAGCCACACAGCATGTAGATGAGGCATCTGCCTGCAGGAATCCCGTGATTCCTGAGGACAGTGAGACCATCCAGAACCTTGGATTCGATTTCCAAGATGTCCCAGCTGAAGTAGAGCCTTGCATCCTTGAACTCGTCATCCCTGCAGTCAATTATGCTGAGCAGTTTGGCATTCTCGTCATTTATGAGTCTGATGTCAAGCCCTTGGTTGAAGCAGACCTTGAATCCTATGAGGCTCCAAAGCAGGTCCATGTGTCCTTGGTAGGCAAGAAGGTTGTTGTCCAAGATCATGACTTTCCTGTGACGGGGATGTCTGAACTCATGCAGGGGGGCATTGAACCTGATCATGCCTTCCTTTTTGGGAACTATGCACCAAGGACACTTTCTGATGCAGCCTCTTGTGAGGAAGCCCATGCTGAAGTTCAAGCCATAGAGGCTGTAGTCAGGCATGAGGTGCTCCACCTCTTCTGGAAGAGCCTTCTTGAGATCAATCCCACTGCCTCCCACGTGGACTTCTGAGCCCATGCACTCAAACATCTTGGCAATGGAGAGGGCTTTCTGCCTGTTCCAATCAAAGAGGCAGGACACATGGACCACATCAAACCTCTGCACTGGAGAGTCAATCCAAAGGCTGATCGGAAACTTTGTCGCAGTGGTGTAATGCTTTTTGGGGTTCACCCTGTTAAGGAAGACCTGATCTCCCTTCCGCTTGTGGCAGGCAGAGAGCTTCATGAGGGCAAGGTTGCCCCAGAGGCTGTCCACATCAACCAAGAGGACCTTCAAGTCATGCCACCATCACATCTTCTGCCCCAAGCAGAATCCTTACTGCCTGACGAAGGCTTGCCTTCAGAGGCAGAGTGGCAACCAGTTCTCCCTTCCTGTTGAAAAGCCTTGCCTTGTCCCCGTCAGGGACAAACATGCCCAGCAGAGAGCCAACACCATCCTCAACACAGAATGCCCTCAGTTTCCTGCCATCAGCAGCCATTTTTGACCCTTGCCAAAGTCTCCTGCCCCACATGGTCAGGCAGACCACAAAGAGAAGGATCACAAAGAACACAAGACCTTCCCATCCAAACTTCAGGTAGACCTGTCCAGCAAGAAGGAAGAAAGCCAAGAACGTGCATGCAGCCGCAAAGCAGATTCCGACCCAGACAGGAAGCCTCATTCCTTTTCGCCTTTCAGCAGTTCTTCAAGGTTCAATCTGTCATGCCACATTTCAGCTTTTTCCCTTTCATATCTTTCGTAAACCTGCAGGAACTGTTGCCCCTTGTCAGTGATGAGGTAAGACCCATCTTCACACGTTGCCAGACCTGAGTTCAGAACAGTGTCAAGATACCTTGTCAACAGCCTGTAGCTCAAGTTTGCTCCATGCATGATGTGAGTTTTCCTTGAGCCGAAATCTCCAGTGCCGCTTGCAATCTGAAGGATGTCCCTGACGATCTCCAGCCTAGTGCGATTCATTGTTCCTCTCCATGTCCCTTGCATTTCTCCATCCATTGGGGAACAAAGCCTTGAAGCTGTCATAGCAGCCTTTGCAGACCACTTCCTTCTTGAGTGGGGGTATCACATATTTGTCCCATTCACCGTCTAGGACTTCAAAAAATTCTGGGAAGATTTGCCCACAGGCTGCACAGTTCACCAAGGGCTGAATGTAGGGAATCCTAGTGACCTTCCCACTTTCAGCCCACTCAAAATGTTTCTGCTGGCAGCTTATGAGCTGCCCCTTGCAGATTGGGCACCTTTCCATGTCACAGCCAAGACTGTGAAGTTCCCCTGCCTTTGCTCCACAGTCATGGCAGATGGCAGAGAGCCACCATTTCCCCTCACCTGTTTGGGCTTCATTGCGAACCACATTAACTTTCTTCATTCTCTTTCCCTTCCCTTATCATTTCCAGTGCCTTATTGATTGGTTCCTCAAGCCCTGTCTTTTCCCTGAACTCTGTGACCTCATCAACAATCTCCTGCCTCTTCTCCCTGAACCTTTCAAGGGCACCTTCCCCAAGGTACTCTTCAATGGCATCCCTGCAGAGTTTTTGGGCAGCCTCAGGAATCACCACTAGGGCATTGGCTTCACATTTTCTCTCCCCTATATCCTGCAGGTATCTTTGGAGATATTCCATGTTGTAGTTTGGATGTCTCGGGTCTGCAAGGTTCTTGCCAGAGCCCGTTATCAGGTTCTCTATCCATGACAGATGATTCTCCTCTATGAAGTCATAATTGAGCCCAAAGCGATCTATGATGAGCTTGTCTGGCGAATAGCCCTTGATTCCATCAGACCACCTTATCATCGCAAGGTCATAGAGGTTGGACCTAAGGAAGTCAGAGATTCTCAAGCCATCAGGATCATGATCACCACAGTATAGCAGCACACATTTCAGTCCCTTATCCTCTGCTTCCCTGAACCTTCTGGCATACTCAGCTCTCTGGAGCATGCTTGACCATCCCTTGCTTGTGGCTATTGGGATGTGGTACTCTTCGCAGACAGGGCTGAAGAGGGTCTTGAGATCAATCTTTTCAACAATCATCTGGATGTAGTATTCTTCACCTTTGAACCAGTCTGGCGTATAGTACCATTCGCTTTTCAGGGCTGCCTCAAGATACCTTGCCATGTACTCTGCCGGGCTACAGTCAGTTGGAATCTCCACTCCAGAAAATCCTCTTGCCTCTTCCTCAGCCACAAAGTCAATGGACAGAATGCCATACTGCCTGCATTGGTTGATCAGGCTTTCCACTTTGTCAAACTGCGCCTTGGTTATGAAGCCAAAGGTTTCCAGCTGATAGCACCAGCCTCTGGCAGAAATCTTGAAACCTATCTGCTCCTGTATCCCAATGATCTTCTCAGCAAAGTCAACAAGTCCCCTGATCCTTTTTTCTCCTTTGCCTTTAGGAATTTGGAAAGTCTCATTTGTCACTTTCATTTGCCTCGCTTTTTTTATACCCTCTTTTATTTGAACAGTTTTGTTTATTGAGGTTTTTGACAGCTATCCAGAAACGAAAATAACCTTCCCAATGGCAAGCATAACGGTTAGGGGCATGTTCCATCAACCAAAAGCAGTTAGAACAAGCTGGCTTAACAACGATTTTTTTCATAGTCCGTTTTCTACCCATCTCATTTGTCACCTTGTTCACTCACCTGTTTGGCTTGCAGGGCACTTCCTTGCCATCAGGCATGCGATGATGAAACCAGACAGGCTCATCAAAGAACTCAATCCTTGTGACATGCCATTCCATGCTTTTGGCATGGCTTCTTGCCCTGTTCGTTATTTCATTCATGTTCAAGCCTTCCATCACTGCAGAATGGTGGTCCCCAGTGACGTCTGTGCAGTAGACCTTTGGGTCAATCGGGCACCAGCCAGACTTCTTGTTCAGGGAATCATGCCTTCCCATTCTTGGAACCCGGAAAGTCACAACAGCCTTCACTTTTTTCCCCTCCTTGAAGCCTTTCTCACTCTCACAAGCCTTGCACCACAGCCAGTGCAATAGATATTGCTGTAGAAGTTTCTGCCACAGCCATTGGGGCATACCTTCACAGTTTCACATCTCCCTGCATTGCCTTTTCCCAGTCTTCCCTTGTCCTGAAGATATGGTGTATCCATGACGGTCTTGATCTGGCACCTCTATAGAAAGAGTGCTCAGCAAGGGGGAAGCCTTCCACAAACCACACTATCTCATAGACCCTCAGGCATAAGGTTTTAGGATATATCCGTATTATTTTGCCCCATCGTTTTTCCTTGAGTGCTCCCCAGCCAGATTCAAAGTAAATTGGCAATTGTCTGTCTTCCATTCTCACGTCAAATCACCATTCCAAGTTTGACTTGCTGATCTTCCCCCAGCATTTGTGGCATATCTGGAAGGTCTTGCCCCTGTCCATGATGATCAGCGCCACATCAGTGTTTGGACATTCCTTTCTCTTTCTGTAGAACTCCTTCTTGTTCTTCAGAAACTTTCCTGCCTCACACATCTCTGACTCACCTTCTCAATTCACTGGGTTGAATGTCCTTGTAGAGCAGGTGACCCCTTGCACAGACCCATGCACCTACACCTTCTTTCCACCTTATTGCCGTGCCATCCTTGGGGCAGTAGTAGCGACCTTCATCAAAAGCCCTTTTCAGTTCTGGATGATCCCTTATGTCCATGCCCACATTCCTCCTCAGTTGTAGGACTTAACTTTCATTCCCAACTTTCTCCATGTGGCTTTAAAACTTTGAGATTCCAAATCCTCTTTGCCTCTCCAACAGTAATTTTGCCACTTTTAACTTGTTTTTGAAGTTTTTCCCTTAGTGCTTTCTCAGCTTTAGTTAACCGATGTCCATACAACATATGTTTGATAATTTGTTCAAGTTCACTTAGGTTCTTCACCATGACCCCTTCTCCCTCCACTACTCCTTTGCATCCACAAAAACAGACCCACTGAGAACTTTTGTCTCATCAGCTACAGCCCACTGATGGGCTGATGTCTTCAGTTGCATAACAGCCTCTCTCTCTGCCATCCACTTGTTTTCTGCTTCAATACGGAACTCTATGTGCACCTTATACTTCTTCAAATCCTTAGCCATCTTTCATTTCTCCTTTTCCTTGACCCCACCTATGCCCCCATAAGTATATAAGAGCTGTGAAACAAAAATCCATATCAGAACTCAAGAAAATTGTACCATATGACTGATATGTTTATTAGGGTTGATGAAAAAGGAATGTTCAGGGAGATGCATGGACCCTGAGGAAATAGTCAAAGTGCTGAGGGACGCAGGAGCCTTCCACGTTCAGATGATAGGATGTGAGGAGAAGGAAGGCTACACAGTGGTGGCTGTCAAGTTTGTCCTGAAGAAGGACAAGCCCCACAAGCCCGTCAAGGCATCCCCGGCACCTGTGCTCAGCATACCTGCTTGACATACCTCAAGTCACACAAGGAACGTTTCTGTCCTGTCTCCCCTCTTCAAAACTTCGGAGCTGACTGAAGCAAGGCTTTTCAATGTCTCGTTCAGCCTGTCAAAAGCCTGCATGTTCATCTCGAAGGCTTTCACTGCCTGAAAAAGGATCATCTCGTTCTTTTCTGACCAGTCAGGATAATGGACCAAGACTTCTACCCCATGAGGATGAGTTCTGTCCCCTATCTTGATGGTGATTCCGTTGGACCTGTCAAAAACGTCTATCACCATCTTTGGCAGGACTGTTCCTGCATCAAAGACGTAGTGGGCACCTTTGAACCTTATGCCTCTCCTCATCTCCTCAAACTTCTTCAAGTCCCCAATCAGCATGAAGAGCCCATTGGCAAGAAGCTGCACTGCCCTTCCGATGTTGGCAGGCTTCCTCACGTACAGGTTGACCCTTCCCGTCTCAAACCACTGCAGCCTGCCCAAATAGTCCCTCCACAGCAGCCACTTGTTCCTGCTCTTGGTCCTTACCCAGCCCATGCCCACAGCCTGCAGCCTCAAACCTTCATGCCTCTTCACATCAGCCGTCACCTCAGCAGGCAGCAAAACCCAACCCCTCCAAGCATGAGTTGAACACTTTGAACCGTGCTCAATTTCATGCTTGAGCTTCCACTGTTTTCTGAGGTCCCAGAGGTATCTCTTGTATTTCTGGTATGGCAGGTCAAGCATTTTAGCCAAGAATTTGGCTTGGAGGTATGGGTTTTTGTCCAGAAGGGCAAAGACCCTTTTTCTGATTGAGGGGGGTTCTGTCATAGCCTAATCATCCCAATAATCGGGTTTTCAGCTCAAGACCTCTGAGGGTTGTCAGTTTCAGCTTAAAGGCTTATCTGTTGAAGAGTGAGTAGGGGTCAGTACAAAAAGTTAGAGTGGTTTGACCAGCAGGGGCTTGCAGCCTCTGAAGTTCCACACCACATAGAGGGCTATGTCCCTTTGGGGGAAGCCACAGTTGAATCCAAGGGGGATGCCAATGAGGGCATGGAACAGGTCATAAAGGGGCATGGCATCCATGCCATCAAAGACTGCCTTGATCTTGAGCAGAGCCTCTTCCACAGCCCAGTGCCTTGCAAAGCTGCCCCTGTAGGTGTGGCAGAGAGGATTCAGGGCATGGTTCTCTCCATACTCATGGACATATGGAGGAAAGACCCATGCTTCCTTCCTTCCACTGGGAAAGTCCACAATGGTCACTCTGGGCTTGATTTCCGCCTTGCCCTTCCTTGACAGGAAGGGTTTGAATCTGCCAATCTTGCCCATTATTCCTCTGATGATCAGAATCTCAAAGAATAGCCCACCACCAACCATCATGAAGACTGCAGAGCCCACTGTCAAGGTGCTCACCACATACATGGAGATGATGAAAAGCCAGATCAAGATGGGGCTTGACATGAGCCACAGGAAGAAATCTATCAGGTAATCTGGAGCCTCCACTTCAGTCATGTGAGCCATCTCAATGCCATGCATGGTCAGGGCAATGTTGAATGCCCAGACAAGGACTTGCATATTCAAGGCATAGAACAGCAGCATCTTGAGGATGCAGAATCCCAGCAGGGTCTTCTTGGAAATCTTGTGGGAGAGGGCTGCCATGACACAGTTCATGACAAATGACAAGCCAATGAATCCCACAAAGAATCCATGAAGTAGCAGGGGCAGGAGAAGGTAGCCCAGCATCATCAGCCTTATGGTCACCACTTCCTTCAAGGTCCAAGCCTCTGAAGGATGGCTAAGCACCTGATTATGACAAGGCAGTTGTTGAACACTGCCCAGACGGTCATGAAGCCCAAGAACCAGAAGCCAAGGTCCCACACCTTTTCAAGGACTTTCATCGCCCTGCCACCATAGCCATGCTTCCGGGCACGTTCCAAGACAATCCTCTGAAAGCCATACAGCATGGCAAGCAGCAAGAGTGAAAACAGGAAGGGCAGAAGAAGCCAAAGGGGCTCACTGTTGACCTGATCCGCAAACAGGAAGTTGGATTCTCTGGCAAGCCATCTCGGGATGATGGCAAGTCCAAGCCAAGTGCTCAGGATGTCATAGAACTTGAGGACTACCCCGTACCAGAGGGTCTTGGGTCTGATCATGCCTTGTCTCCATCCATAAGCCTCAACGCAGGTCTGCCAGTCTGGGACCAGAAGGAATCTGCAACACAGTCCCTGAGGATGTTTCTGAAAAGCTTCTCCTTCCAGAAAGGGGTCATGCCATCATAGGTCTTCCTTGGGACAAGCCCATGCCAAAAGGCAGAGTCAACATAGACCACAATGCCATCCAGCAGGAAGTCAGGGCTGTGGGGAAGCCAGTCCGGATGTGGGACCACTTCAGGATGCTCAGTTTTGAAGACTTGCTCATTCTTGGTGCCTCTGCCCCTTATCCTGCCCATGACCATGCTTCTCTTCTCCTTGGAGAAAATGTCCGGCATTTCACAAGGTCTCCCTGATCTTCATGGCTATGGCTTTGGCAAGCAGGGGAGGAACCGCATTCCCAATCTGCCCATGCTTTGATGACTTGCTGCCAAAGAACCTGTAGCCTTTCGGGAAGCCTTGCAAGACCCCACATTCCTGCCACGTGAGGACCCTCATCTCAAGGTCGTCAAGCACGTAGGGTCCATCAAGGTTCCATCCTCCCGTTGATGCCAAGATCGTGCTGGAAGGCTTTGAGGGGGAGAGCACCTGAAGGTCATTGGACATGAGCTTCTTGACAATTGCAGGAGGAGGCTTGAGCCTTCCTTTCCACTTGGGAGCCTGACCCTTCCCAATAAGGCAGGGTTCTCCAATCCCGCCATGCCCAAGGGCTTCTGCCACCGTGACCCAAGGCTTCAATTCCTGCCCAAGCAGGGTAGACTGGGGTTTCTCCGCATGTGTGGGTTCAGGAAACACAATGGGCAATCCGGCATTGTTTCCCAAGAAGAAGCATCTGTGCCTGACCTGTGGAACCCCATAGTCTGCCGCACAAAGCACCTTCGCCTTGACTCTGTAGCCGATCTCCTCAAAGTCCCCAATGATCTGACCTGCAATGTTGCCCATGCTGAGCAGTCCAGTGACGTTTTCCATCACAAACCAGACCGGTTGGACCTCATGCACAAGCCTGACAAATTCCCTGTACAGGACGTTTCTGGGATCATCCACAAATCTCTGCTTGTTCGCAAGGGAGAAGCCTTGGCAGGGAGGACCTCCCAGAATGACCTTGACCCCAACATTTCCGATCTCAGCAAGAATCTGTCTGAGGTTCACGTGTCTGATGTCCTTGCAGATGAACTTTGCATGTGGGAAGCTTGCCACAAAGGACCTGATGCAGTCAAGGTCATTGTCAACTCCCAAGAGGATTTCGAAGCCTGCCACCCTGAAGCCTTCACTGAAACCCCCTGCACCACAGAAAAGGTCAATCACAGTGCTGCCATCCTCATCCATCAGATTCCCACCATCACACAAAGGTCTTTTGTTTGGCAAGTTCCTTAGCATAGACTGGCTTGTGATCATAGAAGCAAGCCCAGTCTTTCCTGAATTTTCCTTCTAATTCAACAAACTTTTGGAATAGCTCTGGAAACTGCCCTCTCAGAATTTCAATCTCCTTCTTGCTTGAGAAGGCTCCACACATGCAGGTTTCCTTGATGCCCAGTTTGTAGTGAGGGGGCATTGGCAGATCATGAGCCTTTATGTATTCCAGCACATCCCTGTTTGACCAGTCTTTGAGGGGCAGGTAGTGCCAAGCATTGACCCTCCTCCTTCTGTCATAGGCTACCTCATACTTGATTTTCTCCTGCCTGTTTTTTGACTCATCTTTCCTCATGCCTGTGACTTCCCCTCTCTGGGGAGGCAGGGGTCTGATGAAGTCAAAGATGGGCTGGAGTTTCAAGCCATAGCAGCACCACCTTCTCTGGACCCAAGGCATGCCTTTCGTTTCTGCCTGATCCCAAAAAGATTGGGCAGGCTTGAGCACATGCAGATTCCATCCATATCTTGAGCAGACATCTCTGACAAAGGGCTCTGCAATGGGTATCATGACTGTGGTATCCACAAAGACCACATATGTGTCAATGTCCATGCCTTCAACATCAGATAGGACTAGGTGAGTGGCAGCAAGGCTGTCTTTTCCCCCACTGAAACAGCAAACAAGGCTCTTGATAGAATATTCTTCCACAAACTCTCTGGGCTTCATACCAAAGTCCTCTGTGTGGGAATTACTATTTTTGACTTTTCCCTGTGAGGTTCCCTCATGGAGTCAGGCTTCTCTGCCAATTTGATTGGGACTCTTACAACAAAACCGTCTACCCTGATCTGGTAGTTGTACCAGCCATCTGACCATGAGACAGTGTTGAAACCTTTCCTGACAGGCTTGCATTTTCTGAGGATTGCTGCCAGTTTCCTTGTCTCTTCAAAGCTTTCCAATTCCTCAATCTTGACATACTGCTGATAGAGCTGCCACATCCTGTTCTTCCAGACAGGAGGCTCCTCAAAACCACATTCAGGACAGGAGTTCAAAAGCAGACTCCCTCATTGTGATCTCCACTTCAAGATTATTGTGGCTTGACCGCACAGATCATTTGCAACGTCCCAACTGATGTCACTGACCACATCCTCATCATAGAATCGCAGGTCCCTATGAATCAGTTCATGCAGTTCTACCGGTATCAAGATTCTTGCAATTTCAGAGTCATCTGCATCTTCCAAGAAAATGCTGCAGGCTGACAGAACATTGTCAATGATGAGTATGGCATCTTTCTCCCTTCTCAGGCAGTGACCCATTGCCCTTTTCCCATAGCAAGTTGCACGCTTGTCTTCATGGGCAAACTTGACTCTCATCTGTCAGACCTCTTTTGCAAATCTCCTACATTTCATTTTTCCCACCAAGCCTTTCTCAAGCTCTTCCTAACTACTTTGGTGAACTTTTCAAGCTCAGAAATCAGGTCTTCTGTCTTTGCCAAGGCAGGTTCTGGAAGTTGCCAGTGATAGTTATCATAGCCTACTGCAACTGCTTCTGGATGAATGAGCCCAATGTCTTCTGCAAAGAATCTTTCATCAAAGTCCAAGATGGGTTCAACACAGACAAGGAGTGGAACCTCAAGAATTTCTTTTCTGAGCCATCCTCTCAGATGATGCATGTGAGTGATCCTGTCAACTGGATGAGGAGCCTCAGAGATCATGAAGTAATTCACATATTGGCTTGGAACATGGAAGCTGCCTGCCCAATTTGTTTCAATTGTTGCTCCAAGCATCATGTTTGGCAGTTTTTTCCACCAGTCCCAAAAGTCAAAGTACCTTTTAGGATTCTTGGTTAAAGTCATGCACGGTACTTCAGGATTCTTCTGAGCCACAGACAAGACCATTTCTATGAGTTTGTCTGGAACATTTGGAGCAAACATGTCAAGCATGGTACAGAGCCAGACACATTTCTGTTCTTCTTTGAGGACATGAGGCATCCTGACTCTCAAGTCAAAGTAGGGTTCACCTTGGTATTTTTTCATGCTGAACCTTTTGACCAGCCCCCTGTCACTGTTAGCCCAGCAGTACACACAATCATAGGGGCACCTGCCTCCCAAAGGATTCACAGGCTTGGCAAAGGAAAACATTCTGCTAATTTCAGACATTCTCAATCATTCTTCCTTCACATTGTGGGTTTGCCCACAGCCAAAGCAGTAGACTGTGGCAGGCTCTTCTACAAGTTCTTCACTTCCATCATCCAAGGCAACAATAAGCACCTTCCAGTTCATGACCTTGCCACATTCCATCCTTCCAGTGCTGGGACAGGCGACATGTCCCTCACAGAACTCACTGTGTCTTTGAGGCAGTTCACCCATGCTGGTAGTCCCACCAGAAATCCGTGTTGTCTTGCCAGTTTATGATTTCTCCAAAGAGGAGCAGGGCAACCAGAAACATCAATCCAAACAAGACAAAGATGACCAGCACAGCAGTCCATCCTGAGACCACATTCAATGCGTAGATGAGTGTGCAGATCATGCCTGCTTGCAGGAGCACATATGGAATCATTCTCTGCCTATAGTTCACCTTCCCATCTCCTCCACGTCCTTGGGTTTCAATCTTGAGGATTTGATTCCTCTTTCTTCTGCTTTTTGCCTTCCTTCTCCTTCCCAAGATGTTTGTCAAGAATCTGTCGGAATCTGTCCTTGACCACATCAGGATTGTCAATTCCAATGCCCTCCATCTTGTACATCATGTCTTCTTCTTCCTTAAACCAAGTCATCAAGTCATTCAGAATCTTCCTTTTCACTTCCTCCAAACTCATTTCTCACTTGCCACCTTTCTTGACCTTCTTTTTTGGTTCATAATGGTTGCACGAGAAGAATGATCTTCTGTGATGAATTTCGTGGACTCCACAATTTCTGCAGGGTCCCCTACAGTTCACATGCCCTTGATCACATATGGGAAGAGGTTTCTCTTTTCGCCTTGCGAAAGACAGGGCAGCTTGAACGTCTTCTTCCATGGCAGAACTTTCCCACATCTTTCATCCCTCATGAATATCTGAAGAAGCAAAGCAGGATGCAGCAATAGCAGCACCAGTCTGGATGGATGCAAGGCTTGCACCAGAATCCCGATATTGACTGCTCCTTGCAGAGCATACAGGTGACAGGCTTGCCATGATAGACATACCTGCTGATTGTGTCCCACTGGATTTTTCTTTGCAGGAACATTTCAATCACGTGGATATTGAGTTCTGGGTTTTCAAGGCAGGCTTGAACCAGTCTTCTCACTCTTTTCTTCAGTATCTCCTCAGCCTTGATGCTTCTCGCAATCTCTGCAATGTTAAGTTTCATAGCCATTGCTTCTTTTCTCCTCCTTGTAGTTTCTGAATTTTCCACATGCAAAGCACCTGTGAGGGTTGCTGTAGTTCATTGCTCCACAGTAAGCACAAACCCATACAGTCTTCTTCTGCTGTTCAGGCATAGGCTAGGATGCGCTCCTTTCCTTCTTCCCCTATCCTTCTGAACCAGTGAACCCAGACCAACTGGTCAGGCACAAAGCCTTTTCGGGGATGCAGTGTTCCCCACACTTCAATGAACTCCCTTCTTGACTGGCAGCCCTCATGGGCATGGAGGACCAAGGCGACATCCTTGAGCATCCTTCTTTCAACCTTGGTGATCTCAAAGAGGCAGCCGAAAGCCCTGAACGTGTCTCCTGCCCTGCCATACTGCCTTGTCCTTGAAGTGCAGGTCTTCCTTCCAGTGGTCATGGCAAGTTGGAAGATGCTGTTGAAGGGAATCTGGACCTCAGTCACACAGAAGACCTCTTTCTTGCCATCAGTTTTCTCTCCTTGCCTTCCAGACCATGATCATAGGGGGCTTTGGCACGTAGGAGACATGTACCTTGTCTCCTGCCTTGAATGCAAACTGGCTGTCACTTGCAACCTTGGCTGGGATGGTCAGAATCATCTGACCTCTCCCGTTCCTGAAGAGAGTGGATTCACCTGCCAGTGCCATCTTCCTTCCCTCCTTCCTCAGTGTACGTTTCGTCTGAGGGTCCAAAGAAGACCCTTATCCACCTGCTTTGGTCCTCTGTCAGAGCCAGTCTGGGTTTCTGCACCTTCTTCCGCTTAGCCATGTCTTGCTCTCCACCAGTTCCAGTTCTTCTCCTTGCCTCTCATGCGATCTTTCCTCCTTTTCATGCCTTCATCCCAAGGCTGGACAGAAACTTCAGCCTGCAGGTGGAATACTTCCGGGTCAGGAAGCCCATGTCCACATTTTGGGCACCTTCCCTCACGTTCCTCAAGAGCCTTCCATACCATCCACTTGATGGAACGTCTGGATAATGTATGATGAGAAAGCCACATTGTCTGCACCTGAGGTCAGTTGGCATGTGTCACCATCCCTTCCTGATTCCCCTTGTGGGGTCATGTTTCTGAAGTTCTCCCCATCCAAGTGTTTTCCCCTTTTCGATCACCATCTCAGTGTATGCCAGAAAGAAGAGGTAGCAGGATGACCAGAAAGGGCATTGGGAGTCAGGCTTGCAGCTGAGTTTGCCAAAGCATTTCAGCCTCCTGATTACCTCCTTCATTGTCTCAAAGTCAAGCATTGAATTTCAGTTTCTCCAGTTGCCTTGCCGTATAGAGGTCTTTCCTTTCCTTGGCTTCAATGATGAGTTCATCCACCAAGGCATTGAAGCAATCAATGAGGTTGCCAGTGACCTTCACTTGCTCCACTGTATCTTTCAGACTTTTGCCCAGTTCCTCCCTCAATGCTTTCACTTCATGCCCATACTCAATCATGACATGCTTCATGCCTTCAACTGCAGCCTCCAGCTCTATGAGGCACAGGTCATGAAGGGTTGGCTTTGTCTTTTCTTTGCCGAAGACTTCAAGGGCATGAAAGATGTCTCCTGAGACATGTTCATGGACAAACTTTTTTGTTTCTTCTTCAGTCAGTTCCCTATCTGGCATCTTCAATCACCTCAATATCTTGTGGCATTCAGGTCCCTTTTCCTTCTCGCATCCTTGTCTCTGGGAGCTTTTGTCCTGACCTTCTGGTTGCATCTGGGGCACCTCAGCTGTCCCTTGCTGCTCATTGCCAGCTGGTCATTGGGAATCAGGGCATCACACTTCCTGCAGTAGGAGAACTTTTCATAGTCAAACAAGCCCTTGGCTTCGATCATTGTTGTCATTCAGTTTCCCTTCACAGCAGCCCTGTAATAGCCATTAAAGAAAAGGAAGGCAGGAATGAAAGCTATGAGTATTGACAGTCCTAAGTCCAGCCCAAGAAAGAAGCACTCAAATATTAATGTCAACAGGAAAGAACCAATTGAACCAATGGCTGCCTCTACTGCTGGGTCTGCAAGGCATCTCACATTAGGCTTCCTAAGCAGATTCAGGAAGCACTTCCCAAGCCACTTCCAGTATCCCATTGTCACCTGACCCCTACATTTGCCCTTCTTGCTTCTGCCTTCACAAACTTTCTGTTAAGCCTCTCAGCAAGATTCTTGCACAGTTCAGCAGCAATCTCCTGTTCCTTGGCAGTAGCCTTTGAGACATCAATCTCAATGCCATCAAAGCCATCCTTGGCAAAGAAGAATGTGACTGGGCAGTCCACATCATAGATGTCCACATATTCTCCTGTCAGGGACTGTCTCTTCTTGATTCCCAATCCATCAAGCCTCCTTCTGGACCATTCTGTATTTTGGCAGCCTGTACCTGACAGGTCTCTCTCCCACAGTCACCAGCAGCCCATCTTTGACCATGCTGCCCAATGTGAACCTGACTTCCCTGCCAAGGTTCCACCCATGTTCCTGCATCTCTTCCCCTATCTCTGTCTCAGTCCAGCCTTTGCCCTCAGACCAGTCAGGCTGCTTCCTGCCTTTCTCATCCATGCAGATCACAGCATAGAGGACTTTGCCTTCCTTGGATTCCGTGTTCACCTTCAAAGGCTTTTCTTCATGGCTGACCGAAATGGGGACTTCCACATGTTCAAGGTCAATGGGTCTGGCAGGAAAGGATTCAGGTGCAGGCTTAGGGATGGGCAGAAACTTTGTCAAGGAAGCCAATGCGGTCTTGAACTCTTCAAGGCTTCTGATCTCTTCATCGGTATGCCAAAGCTTCTCCATCTTGGCATCACAGTCTGCAAGGTCCTTCCTCAGCCTCTCCCTTTCTTCATCCAGTCCTCTGATCTTCAATTCCTTCTTGGAAATTTCCTCTGTCAATGCCTTGGTCTCTTCTTCCACCAGACTTTTGATCTGGTCCCTCAGCTGGGCTCCCTTGGCTTCCAACTGCTTCTCAATCTGCCTGCACCTCTCCGTCAGCTCTTCATGTTCTCCTTTCAGTTCTTCATACCTCTCTTTCCACACTTCCTCATCACCTTCCTCCTTTTTGACCATGAAATGTTCCTGAACGTGTTCAGGCTTGAGTTCCCCTTTTGCCACCTTGACTGCCACTTCCTCAGGAACCCCTTGGGGAAGCACGTAGCAGAGCTTGCTCCATTCCCTTGTGCACACATAGAAGTGTCCAAGGGGCAGCCGCATGATGCTGTCCATGGTTATGCCTTCCTTGACAGGCATGTACTCCAAGGTCCTTTGGGCTTCAAGCCTTCCTCCAGCCTGCCCACCAAAAACCTTGAGAGGACACTGGGTCACGACATCCTTGTCCACTTCCTTGAGGGTCTGATCCGCAATCACAAGGAACTGCCTTGAGGAGGCTCCTTCCTTGATGGTTTTGACTATCCAGTCTTTGCTGGCTGAAGAGTAGCCTTCAGGCACTTGGATGTGTGCCTCATCAAAGAAGACCACTATGTCAGACATGTGCAGCCTCACATGCTGAATCATGGTTCTGACCACAAGCTGCTTGAAGGCGTCTGAGAAGCCTCTGTTGGCAAGGGTCATCACGTTGATCTTTCCTGCTTTGACCTCAGGCTTGGATGAGATGCGAACCCTGCCAATTTCTTCAATGAGCCTGTCAAGCAGCAGCCTCAGGACCTCTGCCTTGTCCTTCCTGACAGGATGGATTCTGCCTCCCTCAATGACTTCCACAAGCCTGTCCCTGATGTCCTTCAAGCCCTTGGCTTTCTGGCATGCCTTGATCAGTTCTGGAAACTGGAACTTGAGCTGCATCTTGGAGTCCGATTCAAGCAGTCCCAGCAGTGGCAGAGGCTCAGTCACTTCTTTCAGGTAGATGGGAATCTGGGGGAAATCTGTGAAGTCAGGTCTCCCAATGGTCTTGTCCTTGATGTCCATCACCAGCACAGTGAAGCCTTGGCTGTTGACATACCTGATCATGGACTTCAAGGTTTCAGTCTTGCCATGTTGGGTTATGCCAGTCACAACCGTGTGAAAGACAGGGAGACTGGCTGGTTTTCCAGTCCCAACTTCATAGAACACTTCTCTCATTCCTTTTTCTCCTCCCTGCAAAGCAGTGCCTCAAACCTTCTTATGAGACCTTCCAGCCTGTCAATATTCTCTTCCAAGGACTTCTCATGCTCTATCAGAGTCATGGCTAAGAGGTCAGGGTATGCTCTGGGGCTGACTTTTCCTTCCTTCTTTGCATTCATGCTTCAACCCTCTTTTTGCCCTGACCAAAAAAAGGTTTCGATGGAATTTCACCATCTTTTCAAAGGGCTTCACTTCTTCCTTCTTAGGGAAACTACGGCAATCACGATGGCTACGGCTGCTAATGCTAATGCCAAGTAAACCAATGTCATGTCAGCAGGTGTCCCAGCTACTCCAGCTGGACCTCTTGCTCCAACATCCCCCTTAGGACCTGTTGGACCTTGTGAGCCTGTTTCACCTTGAGGACCTTCTGGACCTACTAGACCTGTATCACCCTTCTTGCCTTGTTCTCCTTGAACCCCTTGAACCCCTTGCAAACCTTGTTCGCCAGTATCACCCTTGTCTCCTTTGTCTCCCTTAGAACCTTGGACACCTTGAATACCCTGTAAACCTTGTGGACCCATTGGACCCGTCGCACCCGTGTCCCCTTTAGGACCTTGCGGACCTGTCAAGTCTGGCACTATGAACTTCGCTATTGCTGTTCTTTCACCTTCATCAGTAGCATTCACTATGTGTACTCCAGCTTCTCCTTGAGTTTGGACAACTCCAAGCGCATAGAAGTTGCCATCAGTTTGTGCTTCTACTACTGGCGGCAATACAGGCATCACTTCTCCATCCCATCTTAAGATAACTTCTGCATCTGGTGTAAAGTAGTGTCCAGAGACAAGATATGTTGAGATTCCTTGGTTTGGAGATAGTTCGATGTATGGTATTGGTTCTAGGTCAAAGATATAGAATGTTTCTTCTCCATATGTTCCCAGCCATATGCACTCTACATAAGCCTTTTCATTGTACCAGCTTTGAGAGCCACCAAGCAGTAGTTTAATCAGCAGCACTCTTGAATCCAAAGATATTCCTGAATCTTGTGTCTCATCTGGGAGAAAGACCTCTTGGAATGCCTCTAGGTCATCATAGAATCCCCAAGGATAACTTTCACTCTTGGCAAAGGCATTTCCTGATGCATTGGGGCACCACCATTGAGATGTGCTGTATGCATCAACTTCAGCCCATTGTTCAGGATATTGATTCCAATAAGCTCCATCCATTTCTATGAAAGTGTCGCCATGTAGAACCTCTAAAGTGTGCATTGTTTCTCCCTGATGCCATGCTGGTAAGTCTGCCTCGAATACTCCGTCATTGTCAAGGTCTATTCCAAGTATAACATTGACATCCCATCCACCTTCTTCATAGAACTCCATGTATTCATAGAATCCAAAGTTCCAAAGCTCTTCTATGGTGAAGTTCACTGGTATATCCAATCCAGCCCAGTCAGTTACTCCGTTGTAAACATAGAGCCACGGGAAGTAGTCAAACTCTCCTTCGTCTAACCATTCCCATCCGTAGTTTCCAGAGCCTGTTAGTTCAAATGTAGGATGAACCACAACATATTCTTCTCCATCTGGAGCCAAGACTGTTGACAGTGGAACTGCAGAAAGCATCATTGCCATCAATACCATCAGCATTGCCATTCTGGCATTTTTCATATTTCGACCACCTCTTTCCTTCTCCATGTACTCTTTCTGCCATTCAATTATGGCTAAGTGGTTTCACACTCCCAAGAGATTAACCCTTGGCTTGCTCTCAGTTTACTATCCCTTCTTCTTTCAAGGTTCTCTCCAATGATGCAGAGAGACCAGCCAAGCATGAACAGAATCGAAAATGGCAGGAGTGCCAGAAGGATGAGCAGCCTGTTCATGCTCCTTCCACCTGCCTGTAGATTCTGAAGACTGTCAACGGCTTCTCCCCTTCCGGTTTTGGCATCTCTGTCCACTTCTCGTAGTGAGCCATGTTGCCATCAAGTATTGCCTGCAGGATTTTTGCTCCTTCCTCACTTGCCACAAGCCTGAGAATGGGCTTTCTTCCTTTCTTGGAAAGGCATTCGCCGATTCCCAGACCGGTGAAGATCAGGAAGCCACATATGCCAAGCCCTATTGCCAGCCAGAAGAGTTCTGTCATGCATCCACCTTCCTCAGCACCATCACCTTCATGCCATCCACAATGACGTCAAACCACCTGTGATTTTCCAGCAGTTCAAAGGCTGCTTTGCTGATCTCTGCCTCTTGACCGTTGACTGCCCTGATCTTGACCACTGGAACGGGTCTTTCCCCGATCATTTGGTCTTCACCTTCATGTCCAGCAAGTATGCCAAGAGGGACCTGCCCTTGTCCGTGGCTTGCCACATCCTGCGGTTCTCGTCCAGCCTGACAAGACCGGACTTCCTGAGCCTGTCAAGCTGCCCAAGCACTGTGCGATCGCCAAGTCCGGTCTTCAGGGTTATGGTGCCTCTTCTGACAGGATGCTTGTCTGAGGCTTTGAGGATGGCTGCCATGACTTCAAGTCCTTCCCTTTTCTTTCCGTGCAGGGACAGGTTCCCCCTTTCTTTTCAGCCAAAGCATTGCACATATGTTTGCAATGTCAACAAGCTCGTCGGGCTCTGCTCCTTCCTCATAGTTTTCCACACATTGGCGAAGCAGGTACTCAAGCCATCCAGTGGTCACTCTTTGTCCCATGAAGCCCGGTTCTTTCCAGCTGTCACCTTTCTCTTCCTTGTGTCTCAGCATCTCTTTGCTCATTGCCTCATAGAACTGGGAGAACTCGGGAGGGTAACATGGGAAGATTGTCTTGGGCATGCTGCCTTGCTCATTCTTTTCCATGTGCTTCCCTTTCCCTCTGAATCTTTTCAGCTATGGCAACCCTCACAAACTCTGCCATGCTGTACTCTGTTCCGTTGGGCTGGATGATCCTCTTGGATTCAAGAAGCCTGACCAGTTCATCCCTCAGGCTTTTTGGTATCCTGACCTTGACCCATCTTGTCATTCTTTCTCACCTGTGAACTCATCAAGGGTCTGGGATTCCCTGATCTCGACCGTGACAGATTCTCCAAGGGGGTAGCCTTTCTTTATGGCTTCAGTTTCACCGGTCAAGGTGATCCTGTGGAACCCATCCAGTGACTTCAGCAGCACCTTGTACTTGGGCAGTTTGCCAGCCTTCTGGTCAGTGCTGTATCCTATGACTACACATTCAAACTCCATCTTCTCACCACCTCTTCATTCCACATGTTGCACCACAACACCTTGAGTCAGGAGGTCTTCAAGAAGGTGTCCCACTCTGTGAAGTTCCTTGATGAGGCTGATCATCTGAGTGTTCTTGCTGCTGTCCACTGGTTCCCGCCTGTCCCCAAAATAGCCCAGATGTTCTCCACATCTTTCACAGATGACAAATCCTATTGATGGCAGGTCAAGCCTTTTTCCTTCAGGATCAAGGATTCCCATCTTGAAAGTCACCATCCTCTTTTTCCCTTCTTCTTTGTCTTCCAGCATGCTTTTTCTTTCCTCCATTTTGTTTGCCAATCCCATGACAGTTTTCATGACCTTCTCAAGCCTGCAGACCAGATCATCCATGCCTTTCTCATGTTCCCTCAGGGTTGAGATCAGCAGGTCAAGATAGCTTGTTCCTCCAGACTCTTGGCTCATGTCTCAGTCACCTGATGGATTTGGAGTTTTGCGATTCTTCTTCCTATAATGTTGCCTGAGCCTCTTGTGTCATAGTCTTGGCACCATTCTTGCCATGTTGGACAGTTCTCAAGAACCAGTTTCACTATGCCTTTTGTTGGCAGGCATGGAGACTGGTATCCATGCTCTTTAGCGTATTTTCGAGCAAGAGCCCAAAGCTCATCATTCTTTTTCTCTTCAATCTCACTCATTGTTTTCCTTCCTGCTTTGCCAAGTCAGAAACTCTCTTGTATTCAGGCTGTGGCAAGCCTTTGCCCCAGTCACTCAGGATTCTCACGTTCTCTTCCACAAGCCTGAAATCTTTGACATGTCCCTTCCTGATCTGTTCCGTAAGGAAGGCTCTCAGGTCTTGGTAGAACCCTATGAGGTCTCCGGTCACTGAGGCATGGACCACCACTCTGACCCCTTGAGGTCTGACCACAGGCTGTCCTTCTTCCCCCATTGTCACCAGCCTCTCCCTTTTTCTTTCTCTTCAAGAATTTTCCTGAGCTGGTTCATGTCTCTGTGCAGCTTTGCTGCTTTCAAGGCTTCAGGCAACAGCCTGAGCAGCCTGTCAATTTCTTCAGTGTTCAATCTCAGGCTAACAAACACGCCTGCAGCACCAAATCTGGCTTGCTCTTCATTGAAGGCTCTCAATGTGACATTCAGATTGTACTGGTCAGGATAGGCAGAGAGGATCAGCTGGGGAGTGACCATGATCCCTTCTTGGATGAATTTCTCAAGGTTCTTGACCTCTTTCAGTTCATCCTCAAACTTCTTGATTGTGTTCAGGATTTTCTTCCGGTCACCATCATCAATATATCTCCTTTGACCCCAAGGTTTCTTAATCCATTCCTCAATCTCTTCCTGATCCAAGATTACATCTTCCATATGTCTCACATTCCTTCCCTATGACCTAGAAGGGATAATGAACCAGAGAAAGAGTCAACAAGTCTTTGCCTGCATGCTTTACATAAGTGGAATAGCTTACTGTCTGGGAAAGGCTCTGGACTGAAGTAATTAGCGTTTTGCTCCAGCTTGAGATATATTGGCATTAGCTCATCCTCTTTCTTGCAAATATCACATTTCACGGTAGTCACCTTCTCTTCCTACCTCAGGATGTTGGTGAGGCTGAAGCCTTTGTCCGGCTTTTCAGGCATGTCCAAAACCTTGACTTGGGCAATCTCCAGCACCTTTTTCAGGCTGAGCAGCATCTCAAGCCCTTTCTCGGTCACATGGTAGGAAGTGCCTTGCTTTTCCAGCAGACCCATAGCCACCATGTCAGCAATGTGCCTGTCACCGTGCTGGGAGCCCAGATTTGCCCCTCTGATGATGTGGGTTTTCCTTGCCCCTTTGTTCATCCTGCAGAACTTGAGGATGTCATGCCAGATTTCAAATCCGTTCCTTCTGTTCACAGTTTCCATGATTGTTCACCTATGCAGATTCATACCTGTTTGAAGTAGGAGGAGACCGGTCTGCCAGTGAGTTTATCTGCAGCCTTCAGAAACTCTGCTTGCACTGCATCAGCATCCACAAACTCGGCAAGCCATGACTGAAGGTCCTCTATGACTGCAGAGATGTCTCCCGCATATTCATCCATGTTCTCATCTTGCTGCTCATCCCCAGCATCACAGAGCAGGTTGAGCAGTCCCCTGTTCTTCCTGACTTCTTCCTCAATCTTGGACTTCCATCTTTCCAGCATGCCATGTCCCCTCATTCAGTCTTGCTCAGGGTTTCAAGCAGGGCTGAAGCCTGCCTCACCAGAACATCTGTCTGGGAAGGTTGCCTTGGCTCTTCAACCCTGTCCTCCCCGTCTTCCCTCTGCCACATGGGGGTCAGGATTTTCCTGTCCAAGTCTTGCCCATGCTTCCGCAGGTACTCCTCAGCGTCAAACAGTTCTTCAGTCATGTCTTCCACCATTGGATTTCCAATTGCCACAGTTTTTCTTCCTTTCCCTCTGCATGTCTGATCACCCCAAAGGAATGTTCCCTGACATGCCCTGCAAATGAAGCCTTATTGCCTTCCACAGCAATGAAGACCTGTGGTCTGCCATCCTCTTTTCTCCTGATTTCCGTGATGGCAATCCTGTGGGGGATGCTGCTGCCATCTGCCCTTCTGGCAAATCTTTCGCTTGCCCTTTCTTGAGTTATGGTGTCATATCTGCCCCTGTGATAGGGGGAAGCAAGAATCCAGATTTCGTCTCCCACTTTCAATCTTTCAACAAATTCCTTGGATTCTGCAGCCTGCAGTTCATACCGCATTTCCCCAATCTGGTCTTCCATCTGAAAAATCTTGTGCCAGAAAGGTCTTGCCTGTTCTGTTGATGCTTCAATCTGGTCCTGCATGGGCTTGACCTGCTGCTGCAGAACCTCTTGGTCTGCCTTGAGAGATTCGATCTCTCTCTTGATCTCTTCAGATGTCCTCATCCTTCTCACTTTCCTGCAATCGGGTCAAAGTCTCTTGGAACCCCAAGTTTCCAGAGAGCCCATTGGTAGTCACATTTGGGGCAGACCTTGTAGAGCCACTGCAGTTCTTTCATGCCTTCCACCTTCCAGCCGCCATCATGAGGATAGCAATGGACTGGCTGACCCTTGAGGCTTGCTCCACAGTCACACTTGACATTTGTGATCATTCTCTCAAAAGGTGCTGCCTGAGAGGGGCTGAGCACAGGGTCACCTTGCTCTTGGCTGGAGTGCCTGCCTTTGCCATGATGGAGTCCTTGGCACTTGCACCTGCATCTTGGCAGTTTGGCTGTCCAGCATGATTCTGAGCATATGCCTTTCCAAGGCTGCTCTTGTTCCTGCCTCTCCATGTTCGCTTCCTCTGATGATGACCCCACCTATGCCCCCATGAATATATAAGGCTTATGAAACAAAAATCTATAAGGATAGTACATAAATTTAGATATGGTTGAACAGTATGGGCATGAGAAACTTGATCCCCAAAGAATACTGGGAGATCATTAGGAAGAAGGATTATAGGCATCTTGATGATCTGATCTATCTGGTTATCTGTGATTCATGTGATGAGGTTTTCCTGAAGGAGTCCTTTCAGCAGATCAGGAAGGAAATTGCAGAGGAAGTCTGGGACCATCCCCTGAAGTGGTATGTGACTGCTGGAAGGCATTGGCTGCAGAACTCTGGACACATGGTCAGGGTCTACATGGTGGAAGATGTGCACAGGAAGATTGTCTATGATCTGTCAGCTCAGTGGATTTTGGGGCTCAGAGAAGGCATGACTAAAGAAGCCTTGGAGAATGAACTTAACTTTCTGGATGAGCAGGCAGCTAAATAAAATCTCAGTAGTCAATTAGCCTCTTTTGGTCCTCAGAGATTTGATGCTTGAGAACCAGCACTCCATAATATTCAAATTTGAGTTCTACCCACTCCCTATTTCTTGGATCAGGACTTTGAAGGGAAGGGTCTTTCAGGACCTCAAATTGCGGGTTGATGGATTCCAGCCAGCTTTGCCCATAAGCATCTTCCCTCTTTAGTTTGTCAAATTTCACAGTCCAGATGCCTGCACCAAGTCCCAGAAACTCCTTTATTCTGACTCCTCTTCGCAGGTTAACAGAAATATCGTTTCTTGGAATCTCAGCAACCACTATCACATAGTCAAAGCTCTGCCTGTAGTTCTCCACTTGTTGCAGGGCTCTAGGAAGATAGTCTGCTACACTCTTGTATTCGAAAGCATAGAAACATCCTTCTTTCTTGGCTGCCACATCAACAAAACGATTTCTTTCATATGGACAACCTATTGATCCACAGAACATCTCATGCGGGTAGACTTTGAAGCCTTGAGCAAGAAGATGTCCCACAAGAAATGGGTACCTTGCCATGTGGTTCAGATCACCTTCTCTTGATGAACTTCAGGGCAGTCCCCATTTTTCTTCTGCACCTCTCAAGAGGGTCAGGATATACATGGCTGAAGGATTCCCAGTATGACAAGTCCACCTTTGCCTTCTCCATGCCAAGCCTTGTGAGCCTGTCCTTGAGGCATAGCCAAAGGGCATTGAACTCTTCAGCATTCTGTCTGGCTTTGACCGTGCCTTGCATGCCATGAAGCCTGTAATACAGCAACGGGGAAGCAATGTGGGTCCACTTCAGTCCCATGATGATTGTGTCAAGAAGGAATATGAGGTCTTCGCCATGCCTGAGTTTTTCCTCAAATCTGATCATGCTGAAGACATTTTGGGGCACTATGATTGAGGAGAAGTTGACAAACATGTTCTTCTTTAGAGCCCATTCCATGCACAGGTTTCTGAACTCTTCCTGAGTCTCAAAAGCTGGGGCTTTGAATATGGATATGGGCATGAGGGTTTCATTGCACATATAGTAGTCTGTGAAGGTTGCAGTATCATGGGCAAGGAAGGCTGACAACTTCTCAAGGAACTTGGGATGGTACACATCATCGGAACTGAGGTAGGCTATGAAGCTTCCTTTGACAAATCTGGTCACAGACTGTCTTGCTGCTCCAATTCCCATGTTCCTTGGATGCGTCACTATTTTTTTGACCCCCATCTGCAGGGCTATGTTTTCAGTGTCATCTGTGCTTCCATCATTGACCAAGATGACTTCAAATGGAGGGAAGGTTTGGGCAAAGATGCTTCTCAGGGTTGAAGCCAAGTATTTTTCCGCATTGTAGGCTGGGACTATCACAGATATTTGGACCAAGGCAGAAGCATCCTTTTGATCTTTCTTTTCTGTTCAGCATGCACATAATGGCAGACTTCCTTGTCTGGAATCTTGCCTACACCTTTGTGGAACAGGAAGCCTTTGAGCATGCCCAGCCCATCCTTGGGAGAATGAGTCATGATGGTCAGGCATCTTCCAAGGGCATAAAGCCAATGATAGTTCAGGGCATACATGATCTCCCCTTTCTTTGCATACTTCATGGGTCTTGAAGTGTGGGAAATGATGTCAGGATATACCAAGGTTTTCCTGTGCATGGCTTTGGCTTTGTAGACCAGCCAGTCTTCCCATCCAAAGGATTCTGGGAACCTGAAGCCCACCTGCCTGAGGAAATGGGCATCTATGATCCTGCCACTTCCAAAGGGAAAATCCCATGTCCACCTTTCCCCTTCAATCCTGCCAGAGGCAACTGCCACTTCAGGGTCAGCAGCCATTCTGCCAAGTACCTTGTCAAGGTAGTCTGCAGGCAAGACATGATCTGCTCCCAAGATGCAGACATGTTCAGGGTCATGCAGCTCCAAGGCTTTCAGCCCCTCATTGATGACTTGGGCAAGTTCAGGCTTGTTCAAGCCACTGTAGCCCCTGTCAGGCAGGGACATGATGGCAGAGGCTCCATGCCTTCTGGCGATGTTTGCAGTCCCATCGTTGGACCCATCATCAATGACAACCACAAGCCTGTCCCGAAGCTGAGCCAAAGTCATGGGGAGGCTGGAAGCCTCATTTCGGGCAGGAATCACGATGCCCACTTTTTCCCTCATCTTTTCTTCCCCTTTGGCTTTTCAAATTCTTCCTTTATTCTCTTGAGTTCCAGATGTCCATACATGTAGAATGTGACAAGTGCCACAGTGGCTGCAAGCAGCAGGATTGTCAGAGGGTCACAGAGGGCTTTCAGACTGCCCTCTGCAAACAGGAATATCTTCACATAGAGGAATCCCAAGCCGGCAAGCAGACCATAGGCAAAAGCCATCAGCAGGACCCTCACCTGTATGCACTCTCCTCTTCCTTCAGGAAAGGCTTCTGCCAAGACTGATCCTCCACATACCTGAACCCATTCCTTTTGACCTTCCAGTAGAGGTGCCAGTAGTCACATCTTGCACAGAGGCTGCTTGGCTCTTTCCACCTCTCCTTGAACTTTCGTCCTATCTCCTGCCATGAGTCCTCAAAGATGTTGGCAAATCTTGTCTCAGCTGCCACAATGTCATAGGCACAAAATTCCAAGTCTCCATTCCATTTGATTTGGACTGCTCCCCTGTGACCATCACATGTCCAGTCATTATACATGATTGCCCTGTCTATGACCCCAGTGATCACTGAACCTCCCCATCGAAGCTCAGCATCCACAGCAAACTTGACCCTGAATCCATCAAAGGCTTTCTTCACATTTTCCAAGCTGGACCCTTTGACACTGTTGCATCCTATGAAGATGTCATAGTCTGGTCTGTGCTGATCCCTGTGCCTTATGAAGTCCACAGCATTCCTGTAGCAGGCTTCAAAGCTGAGTCCTCCAGTCAGCCTTTTGAACTCAGAGCCCACATTGAAGAAGCTGAGAGTGATGTTGTCCGTGTGCCTCAGGATTCCATCATACTTCTCCTTGGTGAGCAGGCTGCAGTTGGTGTTAAGTCCCACATGCCCATGAGTGAAGACGTCAATCTGCCTGCCATATGCATACTTGTCAAAGAGTGTGGGGTCCAAGAAGGGCTCTCCAAGGCAGAACATGGCATTGATCTTGATGTCAAGGGATTTCACCTTGTCAGCTATCCATTTGAAGTCCTGCAGGCTCATGATGCCCTGCTTCTTGATGCCTTTTTCCACCATCCTGTCATAGAGGCAGCAGATACAGTGCGCATTGCAGAAGTTTGTGGTTTCCACAAAGGCAACAGTGGGATAGTGTCTGTCAGGGTCTTCCCAATAATTCAGGAATCCATCATACTTGGCATCTTGGTCCGGACTGAGGGAATTGGAAACTTTCTTCAGGACCTTTCTCAAAGCCGTTTCTCCACCACCTCTGCATAAGCCTTCTCAACAATGGAAGGGTCCCTTGTCTTGAGGGCATCCCACAGATTGTTGCAGACCTCATCTGGAATTGTTTTGAAGCTCTGTTTCAGGAGAATGGGGTAGTAGGGGATGTTGTGTTCTGCATCCTGCAATGGAAACACTTGGCTCTTGTCAAAGATTTTCATGCTTCCAGAGAAGACATTGATCATGCTTGAATCCACATCCACATACCCAAGCTTGGAAAGGTAGATTTGGTTAAGGCAGTGAAGCCTGAAGCATTCCTTCTCCCTTTCATACATGGGCACTGGCTTCTCCCCACAGTATTCCTCCAAGAAGCCACAATACTTCCCCGCATCTTCCTCATAGATTTCTCCAACAAGACCATTGCTGTAGGGAGAAGACGCAGCTATTCTGAACCGCATCTGATAGCCAAGAGATTCTGCCTCAGGAACATTTATGATCTTGGCAACACATCTTCTCTTTCTTTTGGGAATCCCAAGCCATCCAGACTTTTTGGGTTCTTCCAGTTCTGTCTCAAAAATCTTCAGATCACCTGTCTTGATCATCCTTTTCACTGGGAGACTGTCAAGGCTGAAGCACCTGATCGGTCTTCTCCCCCACACCATGACATAGCGGTCTGGAGTGTAGCTGACTGAAGGCATGATTCCCAAGCAGGAAAAGAACCTGCTCATCTCCTCATGGAATCTGTCAAACTTTGTCCAGAGGGCTTGTGGGACATATTCTCTCATGTCCTTGCATGAGGAGTCCAGCGGTCCTTCAACAACCACTGTCCCACTCGAGTAGGCAGCCAGTTTTCCTATCCATTCCCAGCCCCTGACTTCCATGAACAGGTGGTGCGCAACATTGCCAAGCATGATTCTGTCAAAGGGCTCATAGGCTATGAAGTTGCGAAAGCTTTTTCCAACAATGCTCAAGTTAGGGACTTTGTGGATTTTTTTCAGTTCCCTGCAAACCTCCAAGGGCTCATCCTTACAGTCTATGGCAACAACTTCCTTGCATCTCTTGGCTGCAAGAAGGCTGAAAAATCCCTTGGCACAGCCCACATCCAAGAACCGTTCACCACTGAAAAACTGGGGGCAAGCTTTGACAATCCTTTGAACCCTGTCTGCAAGAACACCTGTGGGAGCAAGATTGTCAATCTTGAACGTCATGGTTGGGGGATACTGGCTGTCCACGTATTCCTGAAGGTTCATGGTTTCCAACCCAGTTCCGCATCAAGCCTCTTCCAGTATTCATACATTTTTCGGTATTCCTCTGGAACTTCCATGCCCAGTCTTCCCATCACACTCATCCAAGCCTCCATGCCGACCATTGAACTGTGGGCTGTGATCGGGTTCTGTTCAATGGCGATCACAGTTTCTTTGGCAAGCTGCCTTTTCCTGTGAATGTGCCCTGCCACAGTGGCTACAGGAATGTAGACAAGAAGAAAGATCATGGTGTAAAGCAGCATGGACTGAAAGATGACTTCCAAGGGAGTGCCCACTATGTAGAGAGTGTAGGTCACAACAATGAACTGAAAGAAGCTTATCACGTATCGCAGGTAGATGGAATCCCCTGTCCTGAACTCATACCATCTTCTCTGCATCCAACTCCAATCCCTGTTCTTCATTTCACCACCTTCCTGATGTTTCGGTCAACTCTTTTCTTCCATCTGCTAAGGAACTCTGCAATCACATAAAGCCAAGCATCTGTTCCATACTCTTCATGGGCATGGGTTGGGAGACTCATGCATCTTTCAAATTCTTCCTCATTCATTTCAAGGTTGCCAAGAACAAACTTCCAATCAGCTTCAAGCTGGGCAGGGTCATACGTTGGCTTCTTGAGTTCCTGCAGGGCTTGCTCTCTTGTCATTCCCTTAGCCCTGATGAAGTTACTGTAGTTCATCTTGCGCTTCTCTATCCCAAACTTTGTCGGAAGGATGTACCTTTGATAGAATCTGGTCAGGACGTTCTCGTCATGCTTGTCTCCATAGGCTTCATAGCCCACTTTTTCTTGAAGTATCTTCAAGGCTTCAAATCTGTTGTAGCCAAGATAGTTCAGAGGGGTCAGATAGTGGATTTTTCTGACATTGCGATTGTAGATGATCTGCAGTATCCCATTGATGGGAAAGCTGTTCAGGCTTTTCCATCCAAACTTTCTGTTGATGTTTCTCAGATTTGTCCAGTCGTTTTTGTTTCTGTAGGTCCAAGCATATGGCATGAAGGCATCACTGAAGTAGTTTCCCCCACTGAAAACGTACTTGACCTTGTGGTCCACAGCCGCTTTCCGAACAAAGGCTTCATCCAGATAGTCTGAGGGAATGTCCATGTCAATCACGCTTGCCCTGAGGTATGCCACCTGAACACTTCTGAACTCTTCAAAATCTGCCGAGTAAAAGTGAAGGGGATAGCCAGTGTACTCTGAAATCCTTTTCATGTTCCTTTTGGCAGTTTCCGTGTCAAAGCGATTATCTGCATGGACCAAAAGACATCTGAGACCAAAAGTGGAGCAGACATAGCTCAGGTAGCTGCTGTCAATTCCTCCACTCACACCTACCACAGCATCAAACTGCCTTCCCCTTCCATGTTGCTTCACCTCTGGAAGAATCCGGGACTCCCATTGGGCAAGCCCATCCTCATATTTGCCATAGCCAGCTGGATGCTCAGCAAATCTTCTGCAGTAGCAGCAGACCCCTTGTTCGTCAAAGGAAATGTCTGGGTCAGTCGTGTCCATGACGCATGTCCTGCACATCCAGTAGGCTTTCATGTCATTCACCTCAGCCTATCCTCATACAGCTTGACAGCCAATGCAGCCACATGGTCAGGCTTGTGTCTGTCATCCAGTTCAGAGATCACTTTGCCATCCCACCTGACAACCTTGATTCCCATAGCCAATGCTTCAAGGGCTGTCTTGCTTAAGCTGGGGATTGCCTTGCGATCAATGAAGTATTCAAACTGGCTGAGGAAATCTGGGAAATACTCATATGGAATCCACTCATTGGCTGGAGAAGCCCTGTCAAAAAACCTCAGGGTCCAGCCCTCCCTCTCAGAAATTTCAATGGCATGCCTTCCAGTCTCATACCAGTTGTGAGTGTAGAGGGCACAATTCTTCAAGGTCCTTTTCTTGTCTGGACTGAAAAATTCTGTGTCAACCGGGTTGGGAATCCAGACAGCATCAGGGATTTCCCTCTTGAGGTCAGGGGTAGATATGAAGAGCTGGTTTCCAAGGAGGCTGTAGACTCTGATGAAGAGCTTAGCCAAAGCATGGTCAAAATGTGAATGCAGGGAAGGCATGTCTCTGACATCATCACCATGAAACTCTATCAGTTTGGGCTTGAAGGGATGAAGCAGCAGGCATTGATAGACACTGTGGATGTGGAGAACATCATAGTCTTTGCCTTTCTTCCAGACCAGATAGTAGAACTGGGCAGACTGCATCTTCTGTCTGAACAGTTTGACAGTCTTTCTGATTGCATGAGGCATCTTCAGATAGATTTTCCTGAGATCAGAGCTTGAGTGGGAGACAGGATTTGTCTTGTTCAAGAAGCCATAGAAGTAGCAGTGGGAGTCAAATTCTTCCCTCATGATGATGTCTGCCTTGTGCCCAAGTTTCCTTTGGTGAAGTGCCATGAGGCATGCTGTTCCAGCTTGGTCCCAGACATGCAAAATCTTCAGAGCAGGTCCCTCACACAAAGTCCTTGTGGTCAAGCCCATTGAGCATGACTGAAAGCATCTGATTGTAGCCAGAGTAGTAGCATTTGACACAGAGGCTTCCATCAAAGAACTTCTGATTCTCACAGAGGTCTTCCACTTCTTTCCAGTGCCCCATCCTCATTGTCCATTCATAGTCCCTTGAAGGGTTGGCAAGGGCATACTGTGTCCCACAGCAGGGATAGAGGTAGCCATCTGCCCCTATGACTGGTTTCAGAAGACTGATGTAACAGGGGTTCCAGCCTCTGGAATAGTCAGCCCTGTGCTGGTATTGGACCTTTCCATCATTCATGCCTGCCTTTTCAAGGCAGGCTCTGACCCTTTGCATGGCAGGCATGATGGCTTCCGGCTTGAGGATGTCACTGACTACCCTGATATGGGTAAAATCATGATGGTTGGCAAACTCCACCAGCTCCTTGACAAGCAGGGGACCAGCCCTTTCTGTGAGCACAAAGCTGAAAGCCCAGTCCACGTTTCTGTCCATGCTTGCAGCCTCCCCAATCTTGGACAGCCACTTCTTGACAGAGGAACCAGTTTGATGGAGCTGGAAAGGAACCTCTGGGCTTGCACTGACCCTGACCCATACCAGCTTTCCAAGGCTTCTTTTTGACAGCCTTGAGACCATGTAGCCATTTGTGACCAGTCCGATCTGGATGCCCCTGTCAGAGATGATGGAGATCATTTCATTGGGGTCCTGATGGGAAAGGGGTTCTCCTCCACCCGTGATGGTCACACTTTTCAAGCCCATTTCTGTCAGGACATCCATGATCCCCTCAATCTCTTTCAGGGAAAGTTCAAGTTCCCTGTCTCTTGCAGAACACGAGCAGAAGGAACATTGGAATGGGCACCTGTTAGTCGGATTCAGCTGAAGGTGGACTGGAAAAACCTTGTGTTCCTTCAGGCATTTGCGGATCAGGTCCTCATGCAGCATCAGTTTCAGGGGAAAGGTTGAGGCTGCGGTGTAGCTGTAGTGTGACCTGTCAACCTCTGTAGCCATAGCCATTGCACACCTCCATGTGCGGACACACAAAGCAATTGCCTTTCCTTCTTCTGCACTCAATCTGGAAGAAAAGCAGGAAGAAGAAGGAGAAGAGGAGGCTTGACAACGCAAAGAGGACAAGCGGGATTGAGCCTAACTTGCTGAAGGCTGTTCACCACCAATGATCATGGGGTACTCTGGCATTCTTCGGTTTCTTGCCTTGGTGTAGTACATCCATCCAAGAAGCAGGACTATGGCAGCAGCAATCATCATGATCTCGTTGAGGTGCTGGATGATCTGGGCTGCCAAGGTGGGCTGTTCCCTGATCTGCACTGGGAAGGTGAAGGAGTCCTGAGCCCCTTCGTCATCCTCAACCTGCAACGTGACCGTGTAGTTGCCCACAGAGGCATAGGCATGGTAGACCACCGGGTCACTTCCATTGACGGGGCTGCTTCCGTCTCCAAAGTCAAACCAGTACCATGCAAGGCTTCCCCCGTCAGGGTCCAAGCTGAGGGAAGCGTTGACCTTTATGTCATAGCCCCTGTATCCAATGAGGTAGCCGATAAGGCTGGAATCGTGTTCGATCTGCAGTCTTCCCACGGGATCACTGGGGGCACCAAGAGCCTGCCAAGTGACCGTGACAGACAGACCGTTCATGCTGAGCACAGTGATGCCGTAGGTTGCCTCATTTCCAGTGCCCTCATCATAGGTCTTGGAGCCTGCAGTGTCCCTCTTCTCAAAATTCAAAAATGCGCTTTCACTGGCATTCCAGAAGAGGGGCAGACCCTCCATTGTCAGGGAGTCTCCATTTCCAAGAGCATGTCCATCATACTCCAGCTCCCCTGTGGCATTGATCTTGGCATAGCTTCCCGTGCTCAGACTTGTCGGGTCCCCAATGAGTGTCAGCATTCTGATTCTGTCCCAGATTATCGTCTTGGAAAGAGAACAAATCCCGGCAGATATGCCATAAGTGTCTTCAAACCCAGACGAATATGTATCAATGGTGATGGACGTGACAAAAGACCTTATGACGCTCGTTTCGTATCTGTTGTTTTCTGGAACCCAAGAAAAACCGTAATCACTCAATGTGAATGAGTCATCCGCTCCCAGCACATGGGCATCGTAATCCAAAATTGCGGTTGCGTACCAAGTTCCATAGGTGTTCACGTTTATCCTTTCGTCTATGGCTTCAAGAACTTGGATGTGTATCCTGTCTGTTATTATTTGCTCAGTAGGAGATTCGTCTCCGTCACTGTAATCTGCATCAGCCATATCTATGTAGGCATGGTAAAGAATGCTTTCTACTTCAGAGGAGGAAGTGAATTGGATGTTACCAATTCCGTTCACTATTGAATTGTCAGTACCCTTTACCACGTGAATCGGGTCATGTATCGAAATGGAATTGAACTCTGAATCTGGCGGGTAAAATGTCGTTGCCGTCGAAGAACTTGGATTATTGGCATATCTCACTGTCACGTCTATTTGAATTATCCAAGAGACGTCTACTCTGTCTGGGTCATTCAGGTCTGTGCATTCTATTGTTTGAACCAGAAGATTTGTAACAATGTCAGCATAGTTTGATGTAGTATCATTATCAGAACCTGAAACGGAATCAATAACGTACATTTCAAGTTCTATTGCTGACTCTTCTACTGCATCCCAATGATTCATTATCTTGAAGATTGTATAAATGTAAATTCCAGTTTTTGTGTATGAAGAGCCTGAAGCATCCAAATCCCACTTGTCTGAGCCATACTGGATTGAGAATGTGTTTGTGTCTTCCGTGAACCTGAAGGTTGCCCTGAGAGCAGAGGCTTGCTTTATGCTGAACTGCATATAAGTTATGTCTGCATACCCTGAATCATCGCTGACATTGTAGGAGACCTGATACCATCTCAACTGAGCATAAAGGTTGTTCGTGTCGTCCATGTTCAGTATGGAAATTGCGAGATTTGTTGGCAGCGGATTCATGGTAACATAGTGATGTCTTACAGTCCAAGGACTTGCTGTTCCAACTACCCAAACCATGCCTATTCTTGCTGGATTTCCTAGTGACTTGTAATAGACAGTCAATGTACCTCCCACTAAATTTGTCTCTCCACTAACTATTGTTTCTCTTGATTGCCATGAACCAATGTATACTCTGCGATAGATGTAAGTGTTATATCTCCAATAGACATGAATCTCAGAACCGTGCAAAGAAATTGAAACAGTTACACCATTGTTCTTGTCAACGTCTTCTAAAATTGTCTCTCCAGACCATCCACTTGCTTCTGTCCATTTTCTGTAACAGACATTATAAGTTGTTCCTTTAACATATGCAAGATAAACCTCATCATTTCCGTTTGAAACTGAAGAACAATAACCATAGGAAAGAACATTTGAATCTATCGTGGTTGCACTGGTATCCCAAGAAGTCCCATCATACTTCTTGCCTCTTATTTGCCTGCTTCCTTCGGCTGGGGTGTAATAGACCCAGATGGCATACATCTTTCCACTTGCAAGAGGCAGAATTGTTGGAAGAATTGTACCATCTGTTGAATCTAATTCCCAATCTGTGCCCCAAGAACTCCCATCTGTAGCCGTTGCCTTTCTTACCCTTGGATTATAACCACTCACATCATACCTAGAATATGCAACCCAAGGGTAACCATTGGAGTCTATGGTAACAGTTCCATAAGTTTTTGTGACACCAGATTCTAACGCTACAGCCGTTCTCTCGGTTTCCCAAGAAATTGTGCCATCAGAATTTGGATTGCCTCTCCTCCAAAATATTGGAGAACCACTCGCAGGGATGTTGGAACGCAAATAACTTACATAATTAATTGCAGTGTCAAAATATATGCTGAAAGTATAGCCTGCCAGTCCTGCGCCTGCATCGTATATGGTGTTGAATGCAGTCCAAGATGAATCATCTGTGGAACTTTTGAATCCCATTTTTGTTCCAGAAGAATAGAAGACCCAATACCTTCCTTCATCATAAAAGGTCTTTCTTTGAGGCGTATCGCCTGTAACACCTGATGAAGTAACAGTTGTATCCACAGATGAAAGGGCAAGAAGTAGTACTATCTCAAATGAAAGAATCGTGAGAATCATAACAAGAATGCAGGCTTTGGTCTTGGTTTGCATTCCTGCCTTTCTCCTCTAATGGGCAACCAAGCCTTGCAGGAACTGCGGTGCAAAGAAGAGCAGTCCGACCACTGCCACGATTATGAGGATCACCAGTATTCCCATGAGGGCTGCCCTTGGGATGCCTTTGCCAAGCCTTGCCAGCTCCTCAGCATCTGCCACCAGTGCAGCTATCTGTTCATGATCATAGCCCGCAGGGACGATCTGCTTGATCTTTCTCGGGTCAAGGAGCAGCAGGGGTTGGAGAGCCTTGTCGACGGTTTTGCCTTTCACCTTGCGGGGGTTGAACATGAACTTGCCTTCCTCATTTTGGAATGCCAAGTTCCCAGCCTCATAAAGCGCCAAGGCTTCGGGGTTGAGGAGGCAGAGGCTTCCAGTGTATCCCACGAAGAAGGGCAAGCCCAAGCCTTCAAGGTAGGTTCTTTTGACTACCCAGTCGGAATAGTCCTTGACGGTCATTTCATCCAAGGGATTCGGGTTCAAGGCAGGTCCTGCTTCTTCCTCTCCCTTTGGTTTTGCAGGGCTTGCAGACAGGTACCTTGGAAGAATCTTGTATCTGCCTCTGTCGGTCATGACCACGCCTTCGCCAGCCCTCTCCTTGATTCCGACAAGCATTCCCTTGCCCGAATCGTGGCAGAGCAGCAGCGGGGGGGTCTTTCTTCTGTGAATCCAGAAGAAGGTTCTGGAGGCTTTGGGAAGCATCCTCTTCCAGAACCATATGAAGATGATGGGGACACAGACGATGAGGATGAGGAAGCCCATCCAAAAGTACACTGCGGTTGCCCAGTAGAAGTCTTCGAACGTGATTCCGACCATGGAGGTCTGCATCATTTCACTACCTGAAAATTCTCTCCAAGATTCCTTTTCTTCTGGGGGTTCCTCCAGTCTCCACAAGGTATTCCCTGATCTTTCTTGAGAGAAGGTTGCCTCTCCAGCCCAGCCAAGTGTCATGGACGACTCCCCTTCCGTACTGCCTGAGGGCGTAGAACAACGCAAGGTTTTTGAGGTGGGCAGGCTTGGCAATCATCACCTGCAGCCTGCATTCGATGTCCCACATTTTCATCAGCCTCTTGATCTCAATCTTGTCCTCAATCCTTGTGGTTCTGAGCATTCGGCTGAGGGCAGGTATGAGTGGCTGCAAGTCGGGATCGCTCCAAATGAGCTTCAAAACCTGTTCGTCTTCAGAGAGATACCAAGTCTGCTGCAGGGCTTGGTACTGCTCTTCCATCGTAGCCTGCAGTTCATCACTGGCAAGAACCCTTGACAAGATCGCTTCGATCTGTGCCTGTGCGGTTGACTGCTGCTGGCTCATTCTTCCCAGCCTCCCATCTCTTTCTCCCTAAGCCTCTTTCCCACGTTGAGCAGGTCAACAAAGATGAGGGTTATGATCAGGAGCCCAAAACCGCCAAAGAGCATTGCCACGGCATAGGTTCCATAGGCAGTGGCTCCTGAGAAGCTGGGGGTTGCCACTAGGAAAATCCAGAGAAGGCTGAGGATGAGCCATGATGCCGCGGCAAAGATTCCATAGGGCACATAGCCTCCTTCGTACGGATTGTCCATGCGAGAGGCAAAGTAGAGGAAGGTGAAGAAGACTGCAGTCAGGAAGACTATGTAGGATTCGACCTCAATCATGCCTTCTTCCCAACCAACTTATTTTGGGGAGAAGGCTATTTAAGATTTTAGATTGAAACCTACAAAAAAATGGGGGGAAGGCAGACAGACAGGAAACCCAGATGGCTGCCCTTAGTCCAATGCTCCGCCAGCAGCTCTGCCCAGTGAACTCAAGACAAGTGCAAGAATGCCGACTGCGGCAGCCACGATGATCCCCACTGAGGCAAGTGTCAGCCCTGTCCACACGTTGGTGAAGAGGGTCGTCCTTGTCGCATTGCCAGATGTTCCAAGGTTCATGCTGTTTGCCACTGTCTGCAGGTTCGCTGCAACGATCAGGGCAATGAGCACCACTACGATCAGAGCTGTCATGGCTATTACGTCACCTATACGGATAGCCACTCACTCTCCTTCTTTCCAGTAAAGTATTAAATAATTGTCTCTTGATAAGCTTTTACATGAACTCCTTAGGCAATGGGAAGAATCTGGCTTATTTGGCTGGCATTCTTGATGGAGAAGGCAGTATCTCAATCCTGAAAGCAATGGAGGCAAGAAGGAATTGGAGACCAAGATATTCCCTGAGACTGTCTGTTGACAATACAAGTGCTATCCTGATTGACTGGCTACAGAAGAACTTTGATGGTCACATCCATAAGAGGAAATCCCGAAGAGACTCCAGAGAGAATGTGAATGTGGCAAATCATCAAAAAGCCTTTTTCTGGTACTGTGGTGGAAACAAAGCTTCTGACATCCTGAGCCTTTGTTTGCCATATTTGATGGTCAAGAAAGAAGTAGCTAAGATTGCACTGAAATTCCAGAGGACATTCAAGGGAAAGAGAACTGCTTACCGACTTTTACCTGAAATATTGAGCCTGAGGGAACAATATTATGTGAGAGTCAAGAGTTTGAATGGCAGAAGTGGTGGGCACATAGAGGGTAAGGTAACTACAACATTTTAGAGGGTTCACTTTAAAAGGTTTTACATGTACTCAACACTTATATATGGAAAGAAGGCATTGGAGAATTGGGGCTTTGAAGTTTTGAAGGAAGAGGAGGAGACAGAGGTCAAAGCTCTGAAGGGCTTCGGGGGCAAAGTCAAACAGGAAACAGTTCCTCCCGTCACAAAGAGGATCAGGCATGAGCATGGCACTCTTCTTCTGCCCTTGCCGAAGAGCCTCATGCAGCTGGGACTCAGGATGAATGATGAGGTGATCATCATTCCAGAAGTGGGCACCAATCCCTTGAGTTGGCAGATCACGATAAAGCCTGCCAAATCAGCTGATGGTTCATAGTCAAGAGCCCACTATTGCCTGCATCATAATCAGCACAATTATGCTTATGATGATGACCACAAAGATCAAAGCAATCAGGTCCAGCATGGTTTCCATTTTGAATGTGCCAAGAACAATCATCAGAATCAGTCCTGCAGCAGCTATGACTATGATGACCCCTAGTAGTGACAGGCTCATATGCATGATGTTCAATGGTTGCTGCATGGGGCTAGGTGAGTCTGCTTGGGGCAACTCTATTGAGAAGTATTGACTGAAAGTCAGTACATCAACATCGGCTGATCTGGATGCTATGTAGTTGCTGATGCTTTGAAAATTGGCTGTTGGATAGATTGTGCTCACATAGGCATTGTCTTCTATTTTGTGAAAGACCAATATCAACAAGCCTTTCCTATTGATTGCTCTGTCTACCTCTGCCTGCAGAGTTGCCACACTTGTGGTATTCAGTACCAGAAAGATTTTCATGGTGTATTCCATGTCTCCATCCAGAGTGACGTGGGGGAAATACCTATAGCCCTCAATTGCTGTCCTTGCAGCAAGATGCTTGTCATTTACCACATCTATGACTGTGGAATTATATTTTCCATAAGGATATGCAAAGAAATAGCTTCCAGTTATGAAACTGTTATCAACAAGCCAGTTGTAGGCATCATAAACTTCACTTTGAAGCTGAGACATGGAAAGAGTGGTCAAATCCACGTGAGTCTTTCCATGACTGCAGATGTCCCAGCCTTGATCTTGCAGAGTTCTAAGTTCAGGAAGTCCCATGCGTCCTGTGTTTCCAACCAAACTGGTTATGACAAATGCAGAGCCTTGTTGGTCATTCATGTTCATTATTGGTCTAGCTGTACTGTAGATGGAAGACCAGCCATCATCAAAGGATAGAATGATTATTGGTCTTGCATCATAGGAGTTTCTGTAGTCATCCCAATAGATGTCCACACTTTTTCCACTGGGAAGATTTGCCCTAATCCTCATGCGTATCATCACATTGCTCCAGCTTTCACCACCACTGGAAGTGAAGTCACCAGCATATATTGCCAGCCTGTTCCATCCAGTTTTCAATGCAGAGGCTGCAATTGTGATCAGGAAGTAGCTGGCAAAGGTTGAAGATGAAGAGAAGTAGAGTGCAAGTGAAGTTATGTTTGCTATGAGGCTGACTTTCACCCACAATGTGAACACACTTGTAGACAAGAATGTTAAGCTTATTGTCTTTGTTGCATAGCCAGCAGTCTGTGAAGTGCTTAGCTTCAGGCTGTAATTCCCCTGTTTCTTATCTGAAGATATGTCAAGAGTGCATTGTGTAGCAGTCCATCCAGAAGTAGTCTCAAACTCCTCAAAAAGTGTTCCTTGGCTTGTGACAAATCTGCTTGAGGGATCAGTGGCAGCCAGCACATTGACTGTGGGCAGAGCAAGCAGAAGCAACATCAGAGATATGAGGCATTTCTTCCCAATCAATTCAGCCACTGTCTTCACAGCAGATCATGCTACCTGACAAGCTTGTAGAGGGTGACAGCCATAGCCAAGGCAAGCATGAGCACTGCAACGTGAAGGCTGAGTGCAGGGACAAGAGCCCACAGGATTGAGCCTGTTCCTCCCAGAATCCAAAGCAGCGCCAAGACAGGCTTCCAAGAATTGAACCGCAGGTAGGCTGAGACACATAGGAAGAAAAGCAGGATTGTCCAGAACATGTCTCCCAACCCGTAGGTCCAAGGAGTGAACATGAAGCCCAAGAAGTCCCATTCGTAAAGCCTTGAGAAGGCGATCTCCCAAGGGCTTGCCCTGTAATACTGCAGGTTCACTCTTGAATTGTAGACGTCATAGTCTCCAAAGCCGAACTGGCTTGTCGTGCTGCCTTGGGACATGCCTATCCAGAGGTAGAAGGTCCACGTCGAACTTGGCAGCTTCCACAGCAGGTGGTCATCAGTGATGAAGATTCTTCTGAGGTTCCAAGGATCACTTCCAAACCTCTGGTAAACTTTGACCAAGATTGCATCTATGACATAATTGTAGGCTGGACACAGCCAAGTGCCACTTCTCATTCCTGTGGATGGAGAGCTGACTGTGATCACTGCTTCAGGCTCTCCGTTTGTCAGTTCATACTGGTTGTCAAAGGCATCAACAGCCCAGACCCTGACCCCATAGCTGACTGATTCCGTTGCGGCACTGAGCCTTTCGTCAATCACTTCCGATCTGGTGTTCGTTGTTGCCATCACGTAGCCAAGGACCTCATGGATTGTGTGTGTGTCACTTCTGAAGTACAAGGTCACGTTGTAGGCGTCACTCACGTAGATCGGGGGAGGAGGAGGGGGCTGGGGGGGTTCAGACACAGGTTCCAATATCAAGGCACCAGCATAGAGCCCACTGCCTGTCAGAATGAAGGAGAAGAAGGGTCCTCCTCCTTCAATTCCATGCAGGGAAGACTCGTCAAGAGATGAGTGAGTGTAGACCTGCTGTTCTGAAGGTGCCCATGCCCACCTGTTGAGGCTGGTTGTGACTGTCTGCTTCAAGGTCCTGATGTAGACTGCATTGCTTTTAGCCCATGCAAACACGTAATGTGTCTGGTAGCCTGAATCTGTGGGTGGACCAGTGGGCACCAAGATGATCTGGGGACTCTGCAGTCCAGTCATGGATGTGACCTGTGTTTCGTTTACCCAGCCTCCATCACCAAATGACTGAACCAGTGCAGTGAGGTTTTCAAGCTTGAACCACAGTGTGTTGTCTGAGTTTCTGACAAACGTGAACCATGTGAAGTCTGCCAAGCCATATTCTGTGCTGTTGACAAAGTAGTAGAGTGGGAAGTCCCTTGTGGCTTGAAAGTCCAAGCCTGCAGACGCCGTGTCAGTGATGTTAGCCCATTCTGTCCAGCTTTGATAAGCAGGGTCTCCCCAGACATACTGGGGCTGAGTGACATTGTTGGCATAGAGGATTGCCTGCATCTCTGCAGACGCATTCCATGCCCATGTTCCTGAAGGATAGGGAAACCTGCTCAAGGCTTCCGTGTCATAGGCATTCCAGCCTTCAAGATTGGCATCTGTTGACCTCCAGCTTCGCACATGCCAGTTTCCACTGTAGTACAGTGATGCCATCACCAGTCCATAGAAATCGTTTCCAGCAATGGGGCTGAAGGCACTGTCAATGACCGGATTGTAGAAGTATTCAGTGCCATTATAGACTAGGGTTGACTGCCAAGAGATCGTGGTGGTTGAAGGGTCCGTGATGTTGCCCATGAGGAAGTAGACTTCATGGCTTCCCGCAACATCAAGGCTGGCATTGTAGTTTCCAAGGGCAGCCACAAAGTATCCTTCAAAGCTGTGTGTGGCATTTGAGATGCCATATCCATACACGTCATATTTGCTTCTGTGATAGTTGTCCGTCTGGACAAAGAGGATTGGGACAAAGCTGCTCCATGTGGAGTTGTCACTGCTCCACCTGTAGCCCAGAGCCCAGTGAGTGCCATTGTGCTGCTTGATGTAGAAAGCCATGAGGACATCATTCCAGCCCCACAAGAGGGAATGTTGGAAGGGATGGTTGACCCTGACTGTTGTGGCACTGTCAATCAGGTAGGTGCTGGCAGAGTCATATGGGTTTGAACTGTCATTGTGGAAGCCTGAGAATGGGGGACTCCATCCTTCACCAAATGGGGCAGTGGGCAATTCCACTTCAAGCCTTGGGTCATAGGCTGTTCCTCCAAACTCTCTGCTCCAAAAGCATTCACCTTCTTCAGTCAATGCAAGAATCTTGAAGGATGCTATTCCATCCCCGTCTATCTGGTTCTGGATGAATGTGTCCAGTGCAGAGCTGCTAAATTCCAGCCAGTTGTCAGCACCAAGAGAGCTAGTGTCCAAGAGAGATATGTGTGCTGGCTGATTGTTCCATGTCACGCCGCCTGTGCCATACTCAATCCAACTGTCATCATTGATACTCCAGAGTACAAGCGGTTCTCCAAACTGTGTCCAAGGATATACTCTGACCCGAAAACCACTTGCAGATGAAGGCAAGGCGGTCACATTGAATTTTAGAAGACCTCTGTGAGTATTATATGGGGGATGAAGACGAACATCAATATCATCTTCCCAACCATGATTGAGATTTGGATAAAACTCATCAATCTGCGAATCTGCAATCGGATACAATATCTGCTGGTTGCCTTTTACAATCACAACTTTGAGGGGAAGGGAAGTAAGTAGAAAGATTGAACTGCATAGGCTGATGAGCATGAGGAGAGAGAGAATTTTCCTTCTCAAGGTCAGTATTCCACCTGCCTCTGAGCCACAAGGCTGAAGAGGAACCAGTACCAGCTGAAGGCACAGAGTACGGTTATGGCTGTCACGATGATGGGGTTGACCCCTATCTGTGCAAGGAGGTAGGGGAAGCCGAGCAGGACCCAAGCAGCAACTGGGCTGAGGATTGAGATGCTCAGCAGTATAAGCCCAACCGTTCCTCCAAGGATGAGGTTGCCTGTGAGCAAGCCAAATATCACTGAAGCCACGAAGGCAATGGACCCCACAAGCAGGGTTCCGCTGCTCAGGTCAATGTGTGCAAACTTGGCAAGCATGTCACTGGGCTGAGTGTAGGGCTGCACTTCCTCATATGGGGGAAGGATGTCTGCTTCATTCATCATGTAGAGGCTGAGGTTGAGGCAGACAAAGAACAGCAGCAGGGCATATGGCGTGGTCCTCATGTGTTGGGTTCCCTCTCCTTCCACATTATGAAAGCGATCAGAAAGGACAGCGGGATTGAGATTCCAAGCCATGTCCAAGAAATGTCAATCCAGCCAAAGTACCTCATCAGCAGTGTGACCATTGCTGTGGAAACTATGCCCACTGGGGCAGACAGCCAAGAGAAAATTCCAAATACACACAGGATCAGGAAGAGGGCAGGCAGCAATGCAGGGTCAATCGGGAAGGTGCCCAGTTCCCTCAGGTGGGTCCAAGGGTTCTCTGACTCTGGAGCAAGCATGGGGCAGGCATAGCTGTAGATGAGAGTGCCATGATCCTGATGGTTGATGGTGATCTTCGCATAGTAGTCTTCATCAGAGGCAGCCTCATTCCAGTCATAGGTGACCGTCTGGGAAGTCGTGTTGTAGGCATGCAGGACCACAGCACTGCCACTCTCATAGAACTCAAACTGTGCCCAGTTTGTCCTCTCCTCTGTGTCAGAGTAGTAGGCTCTGATCGTCGTGTCATTGTACCTGTATGCACCTATGCTGAAGGCTCTGTCAACAACTCCTGTGGGAAACATGTCCCCAGTGATTGCCAAGGTGAACCTTGAAGTGCCTCCTGCCACGTAGCTTCCATAGACGTAGCTGCCTTTGTCACAGACAAGCCTCAGCTTGTAGGCATTGCCCCATGAAAGTGTGAAGGGCACTTCTCCCTTGACGTTCTTGATGTCCCACCTTTCCACAACCCTGTCAGTGCCATTGATGTTGATGAGGGTTTCAAGGTAGCCCCAGATTATCCCCACCAGATCATAGACTTGGAAGTAGTAGACATAGAAGGGGTCAGTGGGGATGACGGCATAGATGGTTTCGTTGCCATAGACATACATGGTTCGAGAGACGTTGTAGCCAAGGTCAAACTTGAAGGCTACACCTTCATCTGCAGCCGTGACTACCTGTGACCCGTTGAGGAAGAACTCCTGAAGTCCTTCTCCTTCCCTGAAGAAGGTGACATCCACACCAGTGTAGTCTCTGGTTCCATCCTCAAAGTAGGGTCCATAAAGAGTGTACTGCTCAGCAGCATGGACAGGAACTGCAGGCATGGAAAGGGTCAACAGTAGCAAAGCCGCAAGCAGAGCCGCAGACTTTCTGAAGGTCAGGCTGTTCTCCACTGGTCCACATCCCTCTTCATGCTGTTTATGATGCCATAGATGATCCAGCCAATCAGGCTTATGACCGGATGCCAAAGGAAGACCATTCTGACAAACTGGACTGTGCTGCTCCAAGGCTCAGAGAAGCTGAAGCTGTTCACTATGGCATCTATGAAGGTCATGATGAAGGTTCCCATTGCGAACCAGACAAAAGTGTAGAGGACCATGCCAAGGAACACCAGTGTCCAAGTGTAAACTATGTTCACATTGTGGGGCTTTGGCAGCATGATCAGAGGCTTGCTCAGGCACCTCCCATGTGGCAAACCATTCATGTGGGATCACTTTCTTCTTCCAAACAGGTGCTTTGCAAGTTCACTTTCTCCCATGACCGGATATAGGTACGCAGCCCTTTTAAGCTTGCCTCTTGGACCGTAAGGTCTTCTTGCAGGCACCAGTCTTCTGTCCAGCCCTCCCATGATGTAAGAAGGAAGAGCCCCCATTGTGAGTGCAGGGGGCTTCAGAGCCACTGTAGGTCTTGTGACTTGAGGGGTCACGGATACTGGCTGTATGACAGGAATCTGTCCAATGACCATTTTGAGGGAAGGCACCGAAATCTGGGCTGGAGCTACCTTCAAGCCAACATCGGAAACCACATGAGGCTTCAGCTCATGTTCAAGTCCCAAGACAGTCCTTTGAAGCAAGCCTTGCCTCTGCATGCCAAGGGTTCTTGCCAGAGGCTTGACCTGCTGTTCAAGCGTTTCGATTTCCAAGGCTCTGAACTTCAGCTTCTCCATCTCAAAGGCAAAAGCTGGATGCCCAACTTCTGGCTTGAGCCTTTCAACAGGAACCACCTTTCCAGCCAAGAGTGACATGAGCCCACCAGCCACCTGCATGCCTTTTGGAGCAGACATGACGGCAGACGTCTGAACGATTTTTCCCACTGTTTGAGATGCAGATCGGATGGCGTCTTTCTGCACTTGCAGGACTGCCTGATACATTGCGCCTTTGACTGCAGATTCCTTTGCCTTCTCCGCCACTTCCGATATGGGAAGTCTGCCTCCAAGAGCCCTCCTCATGATCTCTTCTTCTGTCCTGACCCCAGCCTTGCCCAGCTCTGATGGGAAGGCACTTGGATGGTAGCCAGCCCCCAGAGCCCTTCTCATGATCTGCTCTTCCGTTCCGCCAACTGCAGGGACGTCTGCAGGTCTGACCACATACCTTTCTGGACCCCTTGTCAGCCATGAGGGGGTTTCCCTTGGCGTGGCATAGAGCCACATTTTGCCCCACAGGATTGGGTAACCCACATTTCTTGGTGCCTCAAGAATCTGTGCCCAGAACTCAAAGCCACTCAGGTCAAGCCTTGCTGCCTGCCCAAAGGGGGTTATGCTTGTTCCCCATGTAAGCTGGGCTTCCACTGCTGCCTTGGGAGAAAACCTTCGGTAGAGCCCCGTCTGAATCTTCTGCAGATCACTGTAGATTTGGCTTGTCCAAGGGTCTTCATACCTGACGTACTTCTTGACTTTCCATGCATACTTGGGAATGTCTGTGCGTGTGACCAGCCAGTCATGCAGGCTTGGCATCTTCAGGTGAATGCCTTTCTCCATTGCCTTGGTCACTATGCTCTCCTTGATCTTGCCCAAGTAGGGCTTCACAGGCTTTGCTGCCCAAGAGACAGCCTTGCCCAAGCCATATGCCATGAGGATGTCTCCCACCACAGTTCCCAAGGCATATTCAGGTCCAACCTGCTGCAGGCTTTCAAGCTCGGTGCTCACAGTCACCTGTCCCTTCTTGATGCTTTCAATTCCAGAAGAGATCAGGCTTCCTGTGACTGTGGCTGGGACCCTTGGGGTCTTGACTCCCAAGAGAGAGCCAATGCTGTAGACAAACGATTCGGGAGCAGCAATGACTCCAGCTGCAAACCTGATGGCAGGAGCAGGAGAAATTTGGACTGGAAAGATTTGCTGGAAGGGATATGCCCTTGCAAACTGTGCCTTCTCAGCAGCAGAAATGGGAAACATTGAGACCATCTCCTTCTGTTTCTGAAAGATGGCTTGAGGCTCAATGGCTGCAAGGTCCAGCATCCTTTCGGCTATGCCCTTGGGCTGCCATGCCACCTCATAAGCCCTTTTCCGGGTCAACATTTCCTCTCTTGTCTGAACTTTCCAAACAGACAGTTGGGCTTCAAAGCTGGTCCTCTGTTCTGTCTCCCACTGCCTCATGGAAGCCTCAAATTTCTGCCTTTCCGGTTTCTCCCAAGTCTGATCCTTGACTTGGGACCATTCTCTCTCGGCAATTTTGGGAACACCAGCCAGCCATGTCTGCTTGGCTTGAGCCAGCTGGGCTTCGAAGTCTCTTCTGGCTTGCCATTTAGCCTGTGCAAGCTGGGCTTCAAAGCTTGCCTTTGCCTCTCTCTCAAGTCTTGCTGCCTCAGTCCCAAAAGGCTGGAAAGCTTTCTCCACATCTGCCTTTCTCTCAGCCACCAGCCAAGCAGGCTCACCTGCCTTTGGGACAGGTTTCCCACCATACTGAGTTGGCATGAAAGTCAAGACGTATTCTGGAATTGAGGTGACAGGTCGTGTGACTGTCTTGCCAGCAGGCTCCAAGGTCCCAATGATCTCTCTGGGAACTGAGACTTCCCTTGGCATGGATGGTTCAGGAGGCAGCATCCCATAGCCTCCATACTTTCCCCGCAGGACCACTCTTCCGGTCACATCCTCCACTATGGTTCCCAGAACTTCTTTGGGAACTGAGACCACTACTGGCTCTTCCAGCTTTTCCGCAGAAGGTTCGGGAGGCAACAAACCGTAGCCTCCATAATAGTAGTTGTAGTAGTCTGTGGCAGACTTGAACCCTGCAATCTTCCAAAACTCAGGAACCCCACCTGCACCAAGGGCATAGGGGTCCATGACCGGCTGTGGAGCTGGTCTGTGCAGCTGATATTGCAGTTCAGGGGGGACATAGTAAGACATGGCTGGCTACCTCTTCTTTTTTCTCAGCCCCAGAACATCCTGAAGATTGGGAATCTCCTTCAGCTCTTGCCTTCTGAGCCTCATGTATTCCCTCATGTACTCTGTCTTGCCTTCCTTGGTCGTGGTCTTTGTCTTGATGGGAATCCATCGCTTCCTGTAGTCCATCACTTCCCCTTCCTCTTCTTTTTGGAAAGACCTCCCCAGTAGTCAGGCTCTCCAATGGTGCCAAGGTCCCCTAATCCAAGTGTGTCTCCTGACTTGCCTTTCTTCTGGGCTGGTGCCTTTGCACCAAGCAGGTCTCCCACATCAAGCCTCTGACCCATCTGGAAAGCCTGCTTGGCTAAGCCAGACTTGCCTTTGCCATGAAGTTGGGCTTGGGCTTTTGCCCTTGCCTGTGCCCTGAGCACTGCCTGCTTCCTCATCTCCTCTTCATACTCTTGTGCAAAGACCTTCTTTTCGATCTCCTTTGTCTCCCTTGCCAGCCTTGCCTCCCTCTTCTGGGTTTCCCACCATTCCCTTGCATGTCCTTTCACATACTGTCCAGCCTTGTGAGCCATGACAGATGGCAGCCTCTTGGCTCCCACCTTCATGTAGCGAATTTCCCTCTTGACCTTCTCCTTCAAGCCCATGCTCCTCTTCACTTCCGGTATGTGCCAAGCGCATATGCCTTCAGCCAGCTCTGAGGCACGGTCCTGCGCAGCTCCTCAGCTGCCTTCCAAGCCTTCTTCTCTCTCTCAAGCCTTTCCTCCTTTGTGAAGACCCTGAAGGGGTAGGTGGCAGCTATCCTCCCTGTCTGGAGGACCTCCCCGGTGGCATGAACATGATGTCCAAACTCATGGGCAAATGCTCCCATCACCTGCTCAGGAACCATGATCTTCCCTTCCATCACAGATGATCCCACGGTGCCAATGTGAACTTCTGAGCCCAAGAACTGCCTTGTGAAGGGTGTCATTTTGCTGATGTAGCCAGATTCCAAAGCAGGCACCTTGGGATGCTCTATGACCTTTGGAACTGGGACACTCATCTTTCCAGCCCACTTCTTAGCCAGATTCTGCAGGGCAGTGCCCACTGCAGTGGGCTTTCTTTCCCTTATCTCAACCGGAATCCTTTCAAAAAGCTTCCTTGGGATTCTGGGAACCCTTCCAGTGGGGGCGATTGGAAAGTCCACGACTTCAAGGTCAAACCTGTTGGGCTCCCTCTGCCAAGGCTTGTCCCCATGCAGCCTAGCCTCTTTGCCCAAGTCTGTCCTGTAAGCATGATAGGGGTCTCTGGGCTGAGGATGCTCCCTACTTCTGTGAGTCCACCAAAGGTGGAATGCTCTGCTTCCGATGGTTTTCCTTCTGGTCTCAGCAGATTTTTTCTCCCTTTCCCTCAAGTCAGCTCCCTACAGCACACCTTTCAACATTTTCCTCATGTCTTTAGGAAGTAGTTTGATGTCAAATTCCCTTCTGCCAACTTCACCTGAAATAGTGAATAGCACTGGTCTAATTCTAATTGGAATCTTTTCCCTAATGATTTTTCCTTCACTGACACCTGTGACTGTCCCTCTTTTCCTTAGTTTTTCTGCAAGCCTTTCAGCCTTAGACTTCCTCTCATAGACTGCTGGAGTCCAGCCCACTATAGCTTTATTCCAATCAGACATTATTTCCCATTTGCCTTTCAGCCTTGCCTCAACCATGAAGCCTAATTTCTTTTCTGACATCCACCTCACCTTCTCCTCAGGTAGACATCATAGTAGGTCTTGATGCCAATCTTCCTCTTGACCACTCTGGCATTCCATCCATTTTCCCTTTCCTTTCTGGCATCTGCCTGAGCATCCCTCTTGTCATGCCTGTAATAGGCAAACTGGAACCTCTTTTTATCAAAGGTTCTGATCTCTGACCTGTTTGGCATTTATCCTCTTCTCCTTCTTGGCAGCAACGGTCCCAAGACAATCACTGGAAACTTGACTTTCTGTTGACCCCTGACCTTTCTGACTGTTGTGGCTTCCTTGAGCATGGACCTGATCACTCTGGACTCATAGCCTTCCTTCTTCATCTGGTCAACCAAGACTTTCCTTGGCATGAAGGGGGTCACATAGTCCATGACCACTGTGGAGAGCATTGCATACCTGACTTTTCCCCTGATTCTGGCTCTATGGATTTCCCTTCCCAAACTGCCTCACCTACAGCTTCAGTTGACCTCTGACCTTGTGTCCTGCAAGCATGAAATGCGGCATCTCGCCTTTTTTCAGAATCCTCAATCCAGTCAGCCATTTCCTTGTCTCTTTGTCAGGTTTCAAGACCAAAGTAAAGTCATCTGGACCTGACCTGACTCTTCTGCCTTTTTCTGGGTCATAGGAAGTCATCCTTATTCTTTTGACATCCACAAGAACACCTGTGTAGCTGCCTTTCTCAAACTGGCTCCACCAAGGAGTGATCTGCACTGGCTTGCCAATGAGTTTTCTTATGGATTCCACATCTTTCTTTCCCATACCTATCTTCTCCTCATCCTTCTACTGATGGCATTCTTACCCTTCTTCCTTGTTCTTAATCCATGCATTTTGAAGCTTTCTTCTCTTTGTCTCATAAGAGACCTGACTGATCTTCCCATCAAGAAACTTATGGTCCAAAGATTTCACTCTCTTTAGGAAAGTAGATTTCTTCACAGAGTCACTTCCCCAGTAAACTTAGGATGTCTATGGGCTCACCAACCTTCTTGCCCTGAGACAGGCATGCCTTGGCATAGAGTTCAAAGTTCTTCACTGCCTTCCTGTTCTGCTGCTCAATCTTCCTTTGAATGGCTTCTGCCAAAGTCTCAGATTTCTTGATCATGTGATTCTGTCTCCTACTCTAAACCAATCTTCCTTCTATGCTCCCCATACACTCTTCTTTAGTATCTCAAGGCTCTTTTTGGTAGTCTTGGTGCAGACATTCCAACCCTTTGGAGATTTGACTACTGCCACTTCATAGCCATGATCCCTTCTCAGATTGTTAGCATGTCTTTCAGCTTTTTCTTTCTGGGAATATTCAGTGGGAAACATTCCCCAGCCATCTGGATGCTGGAATCTTTCTTTAAGAGGCTTCAAAGTCCTGACCATGCTTATCCCTTTCCTGTTCTGAGCCACTTGTTCCATCCTTTGGATTCTTTGGCAAGGACAGCAAAACCCTTTGGCTTTGGGACAATCTTGACACCGACATAGATTCTCCTTTTCATGATACCAAAATGTGAACGCCTGAGGTCTCTGGCATGCTTTTCTGCCTCTTCCTTTCTAGGATGGACATAGGCAACTTCATACCCTCTGGGAACTTTTCTCATCTTGCCCAAGGCTTATCTCCTCTTCATGATCTTGGCAACCGGAAGAAAGACCATGTAGGTCCTTCCTGTTTTCTGTGCCTTTCTCTTTGCATAGTTGAGGGCATCTTGCTTTGATGCAAAATATGGTCCCACCGGTTTGCCACTTGATTTTGGTCCTGCAGTGTGAACCCTGTAGGAAGGGAACTTTCTTGCTCCACCTGTCAATATCACAACCTTACCCATCTGATCTGTCTCCTACCTGATCTTCTTCAAGTCCTTGGGATTCCCAAAGTGAAGTCTGCCATCATTTGTCTTGACAGCAATGCTCAGGACCCTGCCAATGCCACTCACTTTGACTGGCTGGTTCACTCCTTGACTTGACAGCAATGTGGCTCTACTGCCTGTCCTCACTTCCAAGATTCTGCCCCTGAGTTTTCCACCAGCTTTGAATTGGACTCCCATCCCTTCCTTCCAATGTTTAGATGGTGCTTTGGGATGGGTTTTCCTCCAGAAGTCCAGAATGACTTTATCCTTCTCTGACATTCTTCCCATGTTCTCACTTTCTCTTCTTTCTCTCCTTGACCGGAATGACCAAGGCACCTTGAACAGATTGGCTTTTTGCGAATTTCTCTGCCTTCTCCTTGCTGTCAAAGTATTTGTCTCTCCATCTCCAGAAATCAAAGACCTTGTATCTCACCAAGTCATCTCCTCCCTTTATGTCCCACTTTAATGTCCAGTCCTGTGAAGGCAGGTCTGAATTTCTTGGGCACCTGTTTCACATTCCTGAAGAAGCCCAAGCCCATTTGCTGCCCCCCCATAGAAGTGTAGTAGCCAAGCCAGAGTTCCTTCTTGTGTGGGAATAGTGGTGAGGGCTTTTTGTGAAGTGACACCTGAGCAACATAGAGGGTATTGTCATCAGGTATCCTGAAAAGCCTTTCCTTGACCTTCAGAACATCATCATTCCTTATGAGTCGCACTTTGCCTTTCTGCATTGTCACTTCTCCACCAATTTTCTACAGGCTTTGTGGTCTCCCTACCTTCTCCTTTGACCTCTGAAGACTGCCCACCTCAATTGTGGAGATCGTTTCTGAGTGGTCTTTGAGGCTTCCCTGACCTCAGCCCTGAATCCATCTTTTCTCAGAGACTCTGCTTTCTTCTGTGCAGAGACTTTCTTGTGGAACAGGTAGGCTTCATTTGGATGAAACTTGTCCTTTCCCATGATCTCACCTCTTAGAGGGCTT
>Ga0315314_1000326_pt1 | contig 58663 bp, 79 predicted proteins | sample TDP9_MG_FD_203631 | JGI IMG/M metagenome (GOLD analysis project Ga0315314, IMG submission 203631) | Freshwater sediment microbial communities from Lake Towuti, South Sulawesi, Indonesia - TDP9 | ecosystem: Environmental > Aquatic > Freshwater > Lake > Sediment | place: Indonesia: South Sulawesi... | reverse complement strand
CTCTCTACATAGAAGTCGGTGAGCTTCGACTTGGGGATCTCCAATTGGACTATCAACTCGCCGTCTGGTTCAAACTGCGGAAATTCTTCCTCTGTTCCGTCTTCTTTTTGAGCCCAATAGGATATTTCTCCCTCGTCGCCTATTTCTTCACCATTCACGGTTAGCACCTTCTCATAGTTAGTGAACAAACCTGCTACGCCCTTACCTTTACAGATTGGGCAGTCCTTGTTTGGGTTGCCAACTTCACATATCGGACATAGGAACTGCAGATTTTTGTATATGGGCTTCCCTGTTTTCTCGTCTATCCCAGCGAAGATTTTTGCCATCATAAAAGTCTTGACTTCGTTGCCTTCGCTGTTCCTCATCACCATCTTCGGTCTTTTGACGATATTTTCTGGTCGGATAGGTCTTCGCATCACTTCCACGTTCAAACCGCTTTTCCTGTTTGTGAACTGTATCGGCATCTTTCTCATCACTCCTTAGATTTGAAGCTACTTGATGGAGTGAACTACGCTAAGATGTTGCTAAGCAAAATTCACGAATACAAGTAGCCCGACCACAAAATGTGGTTTCGCCCTATCTCTATCTCAAGGGCTCTTCAGGGGCTATCAGACGCTTCCATTTCTCAGGTAGCCCATTCTTTTCCTATATCTTTTCAAGATTTTCTGAGCCATTTTTGGTAGGCGTGTTATGTCTATCTTATCTTTGTGGTAGTCGTTGATTATGCTACGTGGAACTCCTATGCTGTCGAGCAGTTGGCACTCTGGGCAGTCGGGATTTTCCAAATTCTGTGTTACTCCCATTTCTCACCACTCATAACTTATCCAGAATTTCGGCTCAGGAACTCGACGCCAAAATTCAATATAACATAGTTTTATAAGTTAATATAATGAAGGGATTGAGCTGAACTGTCGGGTTGCTTTTCCTTTATGAAGGATAGAGGGGTAGAAAATTAAGCAACACGGTTTTTGACTTTATACGTATAAAGTGGCTAAACGATTAAGAAATTATAACATAAAAAATAGGGGTTTTAGGTTTATCGTTGTGCCTTAAACCTTAAAGGCTTTTGAGCTTCTTCTCTAAAACCTCTATAGCTTCTTGATAGTTCTTCTTGTTTGCTATTTTACCGTTCAAGATTTGTTTCTGCTTAGATAACAAGGCGATGTTATTAGCTATTTCTGTTCTTTTGGCTAAAATTTCCTTATCCTCAGCTTCGACTTTAGCCTTTAGCTCCTCGAAATTGTCAATTGCTGACTTGTGGCTTTTCTCATAGTTTGCCACAAGCTCTTTAAGGGTTTTAACTCTCTCCGAAGCTTCGCTATATTGTTTATCCTCAGCCTTCAGCTTGGTTATTTGTTGTGTTAATGCTGATGCTTGTTCTTGGAATTTCTTATGGTCATTGCGTAATTCCTTAAGCTTCTCGTTAAGGTCGTCTATTTGAGATTTAAGTTTCGCTTGTTTGTCATAGACTTCTTTACGTTCTTTTTCTAAGCTATTCACAAACTCATCAAGGTTCGTAGGTCTTGTTTTTCGTAGGTCGTTGATTTGAGATTGAAGTTTTGTTATCTCGTCTAACGCTGGGAAATATTTTTTCTCTAGCTCCATAATCTTTTGAATGTTTCTGTTTATCTCTTTATCGTCGGTCTTTAGTGCTTTAAGCTCCCCTTCAAGCTTATCTATGTCGTTTTGAAGTGTATCTCTATCTTTTTCAAATTTGGCTATATCCTTCAGCTTGTCCTTGTAATCCGCTATTTGTTCCTTTAATGTGTCTTTAACGTATTTGGCTTGAGTTTCTGATACAATATCTCTTGTTTCCTTAACGGTTTTTCCTTCGATTTTAGGGATAACCTCAGTTAGGGCTTTAGTGTTTGGTAACACTCTTAACATACGGGCTTGTTGTTCTGTTACTGTGCCTTTAGAGATAGCTTGTCTTAAAGGCTCTTTATCCTCTAAGAGTTTCAGCTTAAGGCTCACGTAAGAAGGGCTTACGTTAAGTCTAATGGCTATATCTTTTTGCTGAAATCCTTGAGCAACATAACGGTTTAGAATGTTAGCCTCGTCAATGTCGCTGAGCTCTTGGCGGTGCAGGTTCTCTATCATCAAAATATCAGTAGCGTCAAGGTCATCAAGTTCTTCATAAACTATGGCTGGAATAGTGTTTAGCGCCGCTTTTTGAGAAGCTAGAAACCTCAGATAACCAGCTATTAACTGAAATCCCTTATCTGTTTTTCTGACTATTATAGGCTCGATAACGCCTTTAGCCTTTATGTTCTCTATTGTTTCGCCAAGTTTAGCCTCGTCTATTTGTTGCCTTGTGTAAATAAAGCCTTTTATTGCCTCTAACGGTAAATTAGCCTCGTAAGTTCTCTTTTCACTCACTTAAATCAACTCCTTCTTTTCTTTTATGTTCTGTTTCACTCCCAACACCTTTTTTGAGGTCGAACATAACAAGTAATTAAGTAATTAAATAAGTATTTAAATAGTATGTAGTTAAGTTTCTAAAAATTTTTAAGAACAGTTGCAACTTTATACGTATAAAGTCCTTAATGGCAATTTCCATTAACTTAGATTAATGGAACAGCGAAAAATACGCATTTTTTAGCCTAAATGGAAAATAAGGTAAAATTTAAAGTTTTTTAAAAAATTTTTTAAAAATGGTTATCCATCTCTCCAGACCATACGACACAGATAAGGACTTTATACGTATAAACTGACTAAATGGTTAAGTTTTGCCTCCAAAAATAGGAACATAGGATATATGCTTGAAGGGGTTATCCCATAAGGGAGAATATAGTTTATCGGGGATTAGGACATAATAGTTCTTTGAGAAGGGAGATCCCCCTGTCCTCTCTATCCTGTGGATTAGCCCCAACCGTTTCAAGACATAAATGTATGTTCTGAACTGTGCATAGTTCCCCGCCTTGATATTCAGCCCCGACCCTTCGATAAAGGATTTCCAACGCTTATACATACTGTACGGGTAGTCCCTCCCCACCTCTTCAAGGTGTCCCCTGATCCATACTCCCTTCCTCGGTGTAGACCGGCCACCCGCCCCTAACCTTTTGGGGCTAGTTCTAATCTCCCTCAGGATCTCAATCTCAAACGGTCTTAGAAGTTCCATCTTTCTGGTCTGCATTTTTACGTAACACCTTTAGGTTTTTGCCAAACATTTCCCGAACTTTCTTTCTGGTCTTCTCATGTCTGATGTGGGCTAGGATACCTGACCTTTTCGCAAGTTTAACTTCTTTAACGAACTCTTCCCACTTATTCTCATTCACGGCCTGTACTCCCTAAGAATCTTCACTTGTTCAACTGGGTCTCTCGTACTATCGAAAAGCCAGTCACTCTCTTCATCGGCTTCGTAGTTACTTGTGAAGTCAAGGTTCGGCGCCTCATAGTCGACGTAGATCTCCTTGAGCGTGGCTTGGTAGTTTCCAACAAGTTCTTTGATGTTGTGTTCCTCGTTCAGCTTCTCGATCTCACTCTTCAGTTTCTCAAGGGTTTCGTTTATTCCCCGCCTCCTTATGGCCTCATTCAGCTCGTTTATTGCCCTGAGCAACTTCGCTCTCGCTTCAAGCCAGTCAGCCCTCTTCTCCTCAACCGCCTCGAGAATTGCGTCCCTTGCCTCATTCCTCACCTCGTCGAGTTTTTCCCTTATCCTCTTCACGAGGTCCTTGTCGATGTACTTCTCCATTTCCTCCACTATGATCTTTTCCAGCACGCTTGGGTGTAGTGCAATCAGTGAGTCGACCTCCACGATCTTCCCGAACTCCTTGAGCCATCTATCTTGGAGTGTCTTAGCGCCGAGAGATCTCTCTGGTACAGGTGCAGGTGGAAGGTCATACTTCTCAACAATCTCTTTCGAGAGTGCCAGAGGCGTTATCTTGATATCCAACTTCGTCCCAGTTTCCCATAAGTGGTAGAAGAGTTTCTGTATGAATGCAGGTGGCATCGTCCTACCAGCGTAGTCGTAGTCGCTTATGTAGAAGATCCTTATCTTTTTCTCCCTTATCGGATGCTCCGCCGGCACATTTCCAATAAGCCTATCCTGGACGAAGTCTCTAACGGCGGTGGTGCTGGCTTGCCCCTCAAAGTTCAAGAAGTCGAAGCCGTAATCAAGTTTGTAGAGGGCGTCCCTCACAACCGACCTCAACCCAGACTTTTCCGAGACAATGGCTATATAGTAAGGCTGATACCTTGCCGGCGTAAGGTCGGTCATGTTCTCCTTTAACGCTCTGTCAACAATATTCTCGGCAATCTCATCGAAGTCGTCCTCGTCGAAGCCGGCTTCTCCCACCTGTTCAACCTCGGGTATGTAAACTCCTAAGGAGTACGAAACTTCACCGGCGAAATCCTCAAAGGACCTTAGCTCCCTGTTACTAGGGAGAGATCCATAGTCCACCCATTTCTCCAAGCCGACGTGTTTCCTATCCTCAATCGCGTCCCAGGGAAGTAGCCCCCAGTTCCTCGCATCCCTGACGGCTCCAACCGTCTTATTAAAATCGCTATCTACGTTCATGTACAGCGGGGTTGGGTGAACCCGTCTCTCCCTTCCCCAAGGACACTCGACGCCGAGGCTGACGAGAATGTAGTGAAGGCCTCTGTCGTAGGTCTTTCTGTTCACCCTTTCACGCCAGATCTCGGCGATCCACTTCGCATCCCTAACCCTTGCTGGAGAAGGCCAGAAGGGATCACTCTTAGGATCCAAGATCATTAGCTTTGCAGATTCACCGGAAACCTTCATCTCCAAAAGGCTCTTGATAAGTTTGTTGTTCAAACCTTTCACTCCAGCATAAGGAAGTATGCTACCTGATATAAATGTTGTGATAAGGATGTAACAAATCTTCTTATTTATGTGCTTTCCTTAGGCGTGAGCGCCCACTCAAATTTCTTATAGATATCTCTCCATCCATCTCTGGTCCGACTATTATAAACTCTAACCTGCTCTGGAAGTTCATGCCCCATAAAAAACTCAACAGTATCATAGGGCATGCCTGCCTCTCCAAGGATCGTTCTAAATGCTGCTCTTAATGAGTGTGGGCGACATGGATTTTGACCCGTGTACGCCCCAACCCACTTCTTCCCTAATCCTTCAAAGTATAGGTCAATAAACCGGTGGCTCACAGTGTAGAGAGGATCCTCAGTATGCAGCCTCTTCTTTTCAAGGTGATATCTCAGCAATGATGTGCCCCAGCTTCCTATAAACGTCATGAAGGGAACATCGGTCTTTATCCTGGCTAGGTCAAAGCATAAAGGCGCGACATCGCGTTCATATTCATATTTAATGTCTCCCCAAGTAAGGCTTAGGATATCGCTTATGCTGAGGCCTGACTGAAATATCGTTACGGCTATCGACTTTATCTCAGGATCATTTATCATCCCTATGAAGGCTTCAACCTTATTCAGGGTCCAAGGAAACTTGTCGGATAGGGGCTGGGAGCTCGGTATATCCACGTACTTGGTCGATATCTTTAAGTCGTAGTAGCTGGCAAACGATTGGACTGCGCTTACATAAGCCCTGACCGTTTTTGGAGCATATTGCTGCTCTTCCAACCAACGTACGAAGTCGTTTAGCAAGTTTCTAGCTACACGTTTCTTCTCACGTCTAGACCTGCGGAGATCCTGCTCAACTGCATCTAAAAAATCTTCTAGGCTTTCACCTTTCCCAGCGGATCTATAGAACTTCAGGAAAACCTCTAACCCAGCCTTGTAGACACGTCTAGTTCCGGAACCAAAAGCATTCAAGAACTCAGATTCACTAGACATTCACTTACCCTCTACTCTTTTCACTTCGATTGGTTACGGGGGCCGGATTTGAACCGGCGACCTCCAGGTCTCTCGAATCCTCTGTTCAAACAAGGCGTGGCCAGCCACCTTGATGCCCCACTTAGTTCAGCCTGCAACTTAGGGGCTTTTCTGGATCGATCCTATGAGCCTAGCGGGGTTCCTAGCTTCCCCACCCCGTAGTTTCCACTGGAGACTACCTTATCACAACCTTTTCACAACATACATAATAAGGTTTTCTGTTAATAATGCTTAACGGTAAAGGCTTAAATATCTTAACACAATCTTCAGTCGCAATGGAATTCTCTGTAAATCATAAACCATCGCTATTTCTGTATGATAGTTAACATTTTATAATGTTTTGCTATCTTGGCTCTAAGAATTCATATTAACCGCTTGTTTTAGCGAAGGGACACAAATTGAAACCCATCAATTCGCACTCTTCACATTTCTCTTTGGAAGGTGTAGGGTGAAAACGTAGGTTTTCAATATCATCTATTGTCTGCAGAACTGATTTCTTAGTGTTCTCGATTTCCTCTTCCGAAAAGCTAAAACTTTTTGGCGCGACATATGTCCCGGACTTGCTTGACTTGAGAACGTGTATTACAGCTTTTGTTACATCTAGATTTAGTCCAAGTCTGGCTCCAAGAAGATAGGTCTTCAGCTGTTCATTGTAATCGAAGTCAGGTATTAGCCCTATCTTGAAGTCAATGATTTCTAATTCGTTTTGTTCATTTTTTCTAATCAGATCTATTCGTCCCGTGAGCACACCTTCTTCAAAGAAAACCCAAAACTCTTTTTCCACAGATTGAACCGATGTCAAAACGTTTGGAAAGTTCCGTATGTAATTCTTCAAGTATCTTATAACTGAATTCTTTATTCTTACATTCATTTCTTCTGAGCCGACCTCATTCCAAAAATTCTCAACGGTTTCTTCTATGTCTTCTTCCCTAACAATAGAACCTTTCATTGCTTGCAGATGTATGTGCTCCAGTGCGTCATGCATGCTTTTACCGACAATAAAGTATGTTCTAGGTGGAAATGCAAATCTGATTTCTCTTATCATTTTATATCTAAAAGGGCAAAACCGGTAGTAGTTGAGTTTGGAAAAACTAAACACCTTCCTTTCTTTTTTGAATTCGAAATCCCAGCCAAGGCTTTTTCTGATATTATTGATAATCGTACCAGTGGAGCCCAGGGTGTGAGATGGTATGCTCTTCAGCCACCGTGTCTCACCCGTCGTGCGCTTATGCAAACTGGAAATCTTATTGGCACTACTTATTATTAGGAGATCGCGTGCACGGGTCATGGCGACGTAGAATAATCTCTTTTCTTCATTTTCATGGATCTCATCTTTTACTGGACGTTTAGCAATCTGTTTGGGTCTATAGAATGGATCTCCTAAGTCAGGTGATGGAAATCTTCCCTCCACAGCCTCTCCTAACACAACAACAGGGAATTCGAGTCCTTTAGCTTGATGAACTGTCATGATTTTCAAACAATTAGGTTCGGTTATGGCTGTTTCTGGCAGCTCAGCTCTGCCAGCCTCCCACAGTCCTTTTATAAATTCTGTGAAAGCCCGAATATTCGGTGGATGCATCTCTTCGAATTCGCGTGCGATTTTAGTTATTTTCGAAATTATTCTTAGAGATTCGTCATCATTATTATTGATAGCTCTGCTTAAGAAGCCTGAAGCCTGAAGAATTGAATAAATTGCTTGCAAAGGAGTAACTCTTGTTCTTGTAGACTCTCCGTGAGCATCGAACAGAAATAGAAGGAGTGACTTATCTCTTTGACTTATATTTGCTCTTTCGATTTTTTCTTTCGATACATGCTCATCAAGGGAAATAATCGTGTCTATAGTCTGCTTCCTGAGATCCAGAAGTAAACAGTTCAAAAGTTCTCCTGTGAAAATCGGCTTAGGATTAGTTAGAAAATCGAAATAAAGAAGAAAGCCTATGCCTTGAGTCGTTGAAAATAACCCAGTTCTCCCAAGTACAGTGTAAGGGATATCCTGCTCTTGTAATGCTGTGATGTAGGGTTCCACATGAGCGGGTTTTATTGACCTTAATAAGATTACGATATCTCCCCATCTTCTTATTTTGCCTGTTTGTATTAGGTTTCTCAACAATTTAGCGGTTTTTTCAGCAGATTCAGTTAGCAAAGGTGCGCTAATCTTCAATACTTGCAACTGTTCTTTCTTTCTATTTGGATCGGAACGTAATTTCTTAGCGAATCGTTCCGGAGGCGCGTCTACAGCAATTAAGGTTGAAGAACCTTCAACAAGATACTTTGATGACCTAAAGTTTGTAGTCAGTTCTTTTTTTGTCGGTTGAAATATTTTCTCAAAATCTCTTAGAGTTCCAACCCCGGCGCCTCTGAATTGATAAATTGCTTGGTCATCATCTCCCACGACTGTAATGTTTGTTTCAGGGTTTGCACTGGCGACTTTGGTTAAGATATACTGCTGGAGAAGATTGACATCTTGGTACTCATCAACCAAAACATATTTGATTTTCTCACCAATTACTTTGTCAAAAGATTCGTTTTCTATGACGTTAGCGACTCTTCTTAGTATCTGACTGAAATCCAGGTACCCTGAAGTTTGAAGCAAAGTAAGATATTCCTTATAAGTTTTAGGCATCCAGATATCATGTTCCTTAACCGCGCTATTGCCTTTTTCGAATAAATCTAGAACATGCTTTCTGTAGTCTTCAGGGTCCACCTCAAACTCTGTTAACCAGTTCAGATGATCCATGACTTCGTAAATTCTTCCGACATCAGGTCTTTTTCCCGGAGTGTCGCATGCTCTGTCTATTTTTAGACGTTTGTAATTGGAAAGAAGGAGGATGAGTTGCTTGTTCTCATCCAAAATTTCCGGAGGATACAAGAGGTCAGCAAAGTATTCAGGATAGTTTCTAATAAGTTGTAGACAAGTAGAATGTATCGTACCGATAAGCATTTTCGATACTTGAATTGGAGCGTTAAATTCTTTTATGATAGTTGCAATTTCGGCTCTCAATTGTCGGGCTGCTTTTTCAGTAAATGTAGTAAGCCAGATGCTTTCTGGGTCGACCTTATCTTGAAGGAGCATCTTTACTGCTCTCCACACTAAAACCTTCGTTTTACCTGAGCCAGGTCCAGCTATTATCATTAGTGGACCTTTTCCGTGCATGATTGCTTCATATTGAAATGTTTCTTTTTGAATTTCGTGGGGTAATTCGAACTGCTTCGAAGACATAACAACCATTATAAAAATACTTGAACCTAAAATAAATTTCTTATTCACAAATCATATATCTGATGGAACATAAAGTTATTGGGATAACTGATGCCTTGGGCTGTTGAAAAAACAAGAGAAGTATCTTTCACAAATCAAGCCTTTACGATTAATGTAACCAATACTGGATTTAATCTGCTGTTTGAGATCTATGAGCATTTCTTTGGTAGAATTTTTTTCGCTGTTGATTATTGGCCAGCAGTTAAAGAAGCTATCAATAATGTTGTGGTGGGCACTGCAAAGGGTTCCACAGCGTCCGAAGAAGTGGTTATAACTGGCGGGAAAAATGTTAAGCTAGTTCTCACCTATGACAATAGAAAATTCGATAAAATCATTATTTCACGCATGAAGTCTGATAACGTAGGCCTAACGTGGCTGTTAGACAAGGATTCAGGTAGAATGGGTTCCCAATATCGGAGAATTCGAATACCCATAGAAGCAGGAAAGCTGCATCGGTTTTTCACAATTATGGATCAACTTTACAAAATGATTGATAAAGGTCAAATAGCAAAACCGAAAACAGAAGGCTATGACTTATTCTATGCAGATGAGATGGCAAGACATGACCGAAGTATGTTGACGTTTAAAGAATTCCTTGACGACAATGATTTTACATTCTTTCTGAGATTAGACGAAAATATCAAAAAATCCGACAAGCCGTATAGGATGCGTCGTGCTCAAGTTGCAAAAGAGGCTAGGGAAGCGGGGATAAGCTTTCTTCCTGAAAAAAGAGGGGACGATGGCTTTGTCGCTGTAGGTGGTGAAAATATAGTTATTGATTGGGAGATTAGAAGAGATTGGGTAATGAATTACAGCAACATTCCCGTAAGGTTTGACGATAGAAACGCCACTTACCATGCTGTGGAGTATCCTCCACCTAACCCAGGCGAGCCAAAAAAACCACTTTCACCCGATTTCGACGTTCTTCAAGAGTTAATAGCCTTTATGAATAGGAACAGACTAAGGCATGAAAAACCATATTTCATTTACAAAACATTAGGGCAATTCGGAAGAAAGATGACAAAGACAGAAATTATGTTGTCCATCCAATGCACTAATTTGTCTCCTCAATGGCCCGAAACAAAGAAAACATCTTCAGGGGCTTTTTTTGTAGCTGCATGGCATGAGGACTTTAAAGAGGCTGGAACTGTTACAAGAACCACAGGAGTAGGCGGTGGCGAACTTGGTGATTATTGGGATTGCGATAACTATGGTATATTCGAATTCAGTCGAAATGGAGTGGAATTGTTCAAAAAAACCTTGAAGAGACAATACTCCAGTGGGACGGCGGAGGACAGAAATGGCAATACAATACCACTAAATCGCCGATGGATTTAGCAGTAATCAAACAGAAAGCCTTCTCAAAACTTCATATTTAATTTTATCTCTAAGCTTTCTGTCTGGAACGGATGATTCAACGTAATCATTAACAATTTTTCTGACTTCTCTTAGTGATTTATCATATTCCTCTACTGCCTTCTTAATTGTGTTTTCATCTTTGGGAACTTTAATTGAGGTATAGCCACTTTGTGCGGCATATTCGATATATTTTGCCTCATAAGCAGACCTGCATCTAAACTCCTCGTCTCCAAATCGGACAAAGAAACCTTGAAGATTAGATTCCGCCCTTGCAGGACCTTTTGATATATGGATAACATCGAACCCGCTGTCAGCTATGTAGTCATCAGGAAAACGCTTGAACTTGCCCCCGATCTCTTCAAGAATAGAATTAACAAGGGAATTTATATCAATGCCACCAGGTTTTATGCGCCTTTCAACACTCATGGCTCTCTCAATTCTAGATTTTACAAGGTCAATAACAGCTCTATACACTTCAAGCTCTTCATCAGTGTTTAAACCTAGAACATCATTCATAATTATTCGATCAAGCTCGCGACGATTACTCTCTACCCGTTCTAGAGAGACATCGTCCGCTGATTTTGCTCCCACTTCCTCAAAAACTAAATCCACGGATCTTTCACATAATCTTTTGAAGGCAGGAGAAAGGTTTTTGGAATCAATTCGAATCACTGGAAAGACTCTGAGGTCCTTGCCAACTAATCGGATTGCTCCTTGCCCGAGTCCAGTTCTTCCAAAGATTTCCACAAATAACCAAGCAATAGTGCTATTCAAATAAGCGCATAACGGTTCGCTATATTTAGGATTTTTAGCTACTATGCCATAGTAGTTATGCTCAAATGGAACTTTGTCTTCATTGACATGGCAAATATGTCTCAGATATCTCAAGTCTGGCCAAAGCAGGTCAGCTACTTTAAGGTTAGGTACCTGATACCAATATTTCCTTCCTTTGAAGGTTGGCGCGGCGTTAATCCCATGTTTCTCTGCTTCTTCAATATACTTGAGTGCGTTAGTATTTCCAAGGTCTTTCTTTTCTTTATCAACATATATGAGCCTATACTTTAGGTCGTTCTTTGAAAATAAAATAGTGTTGAGTTCTCTAGGTGTTTTTACAACAGGTATTAAGAATTCGTCTTCTATGCCCCATTTTTTAGCTTTTTCTTCACTTAGATAAAAGAATGCATTATTGCCTGTTATGATACCCCCAACAACATGAGCGATTTCCTTCAATGGAATTATTTTGCCTTTCCCTTTTTCAAGTATTCGAAAGAATATTTCTGGTGCTCTTATATATTTGCCCCATTTGGATCCGACGTATTGTTTTTGTTCGGGGTCATAACCTTCTTCCCATAGTTCATTTTGCTTTTTCGGAAAAATCCTTATGTTTTCATCATCATAAAATCCTTGTTTTTGCTCTATCAACTCTACGAAGTTTCTAATAGAGTCCCACCTTTTCGACTCATTTTCAGTTGGCGGTATAAAGTCTTTCAATGGTCTTTTTAACTGGACAAATCTTGCAACATTATCGTTTCTGGCTTTGTGACTTTGACAACGTTCAAGGATCGTTATGGCTGTGTTGATATCCGCATCCTCAAACCATCTTTCAATCTTTGACTCAACGACGGCTCTTATTTTGAAATTTTCTAAGAAAAACTTTTGCAAATCATAGCCATAATCAACGTCAAGCCAAGAGTTTGAGGTTATGAGACCTAACCGTCCACCTTCTTTAAGAAACGAAGCAGCGTGGACGAAAAAGTAAACGTATATGCCGGATCTCTTGCTGAGCGTAGGTTTTTCTTTGCCTCTGTATTTCCCCTTACTGAGCCTCATCCAATCGTTGATGCAAACTCTTTGGGCTTTATCTTTTTCTTGAGTTAAGATATCCTCCATTTCCTCTTGCCTTGTATAAGGAGGGTTCATCACAACTGCATCAAAATACGGCACTTTGACCCGGACTTTTTCAACCGTCAAGCCTTCCGTTACATATTCTAATGGCAGAAGCATTGATTCCTTTCCAGGATTAATGTCAAAAAAATCGGCGCAGAGAATTTTTGGATAATTTTCGGCTTCAGATAGCCCTCTGATCGCGAGGTTTATCGTCGCCAAATGGGCTGGAAATTTTGCTATATCTATTCCGTATAGTTCTTCCAGAAGATCCTTATGCATTTTAGATGTTTTCAGTTGCTTTTTTCTCATGTAAGACCTTACTAGGAAGGTGCCAGCTCCACAACCACCATCTAAGACTTTGTCATTTGAGTTTACGACGCAAAAGCCAATTATGAGGTCGACGATATCTGGTCTCGTAAAATATTGACCCAGCTTGTGTCTTTCCTTATCTGGTATAAGTCTCTCAAAAATCCTACCTAGAATCTCATATCCTATCTTACCGAAGTCATGTTCGCTAATTCTATGTATGAAATCCCGTAACTGACTAACTGCCTCATCTGGAGGCTCTATGGAATCCAGAAAATTGGTTGCGAAAACGGTTTCGTAATCCTCTTTTAGACATTCTTTGAAGTACGATTGAAGTGTACTTTTGAACTCTTTGCCATTAGGGTGAGTTGGAATTTGAATTTTCGGCAACTTGCGTTGTATGCTAAGGACATTGTAAAACATGATTTTGTTAATAAGCAGTAGGACATATTGCCTGGATATCTTTTCGAAATCTTCGTCAGAAGCAGTAAAAGTCCATCCTTGTTCAATGAACCACGCTTTCAAGCGTTCTCTAAATCTCTGGTCAGTTTTGTATAGGCTCTTCAAGGCATCAAAGACTGGAATTGATAGTGCATCTATAGTTGCCCTTAACCTGTAGATGAACCTTTCATCAATGGCAAGAGGTGGCTTTGTTTTGACCTGGTAATAGATATCGGAAAACTCTTTCAAGAAAACTTTTAAAAATTTCTTTACAGCATCTTCATATCTATCTATTTCATCTAGACTTCTAATCGCCACGACAATTTCATCAATACCTGCGTGAGGAAACCAAAGTTTGTCAATAACTTCGCCACTAGCAAACGTCTCCCATGAAAAGAATCTGTTTACATTCCAAGTTGCGAAGTAGGGTATGTTATTTCTCCAAGCCTTGCTCAGGGCATCATCTAAAACTTCACCCCATGGGTCTGCATCTGGCCGTTTAACCTCAAGGAGCAAAGCCTTTTTGACCATTCTTTTCTGCCAAAGGATTACATCAGGTCTTTTCTTCGATGGATCTAAAATTTCGATGTCAGCTCTGTCAAATGGCAGCTTCTCAAGTTCTATGATGTCATTAATCCATTCAACTACGCGCGATGCAAAGGTCATCTCCGTATAGCGCATGGGCATAAAATTTCACCTCCAATCTTCATTACTCCCTCACCTTCCAGAACATGTATATCCGACCGGAATTTTTGTACCTAACATCTTCCCTGGTGAGAGCCAAGTGCATCAATACTTTTTGCGCTGTCTTGTGAGTTATCTTCAAAGCTTTAGCAACTTCGTTTGGTGTAACGGGTTCATCCCTCAACATCTGGTAAATAATTTCCGCGAATTTACTAGGCATGTAAATCTCTATTAGTAAATTTAATAGTACCATATATAAGCCTTTAGAAGCGGAAACAGCATTGTGTGGTTCGAAGATTTGAACTTGAGCTTTGCGAATGGGATATTCGCTTTTAAGACGTAATACATATTTAATAAGCAGGCTCAATAATTAACAATCTGAGTGTGCCTAGAATGACAAATATTTGGATGCTATCTAAAGATTCAATGAGGGGTATGGACCTCTTAACGATTTCATCAGATGTACTTTATGCCATTGAGCAGTTGACAGCAGAAAAATCTGTTGCCTCTGAAAAAGAAATGAGTGAGAAGATCCAGAGAGGACTGGACCTACTTGAGCTATTGACTTCCACCATTGAGGGACAGATTACTAAAGGGCGTCAAATTGATCTCTTTATGTTACGAATTGTCGAATCATTAGAAAAAAGTATAGGTTTACCTCCATCTAAGCTTGCAGAGATGATTGACATAGGGAAGGCTGAGCTAAAAGAAGGCCAAATAACCCCCAACACTTTAGAACTCTTCGAGAAGATTTCCGAAGTGGTCATGGTTACGACTTCTAGGAGTGTTGAAGCCCTATCAACATTACTTCGATAGAAGCTAACTTTGTTGCTATTTTCAAGCATAGGATTAATAGTCTAACAGTAGAGCTAGATCAGCTCAAACTCGATGAACCTTTTTCTTATTTTAGAGATCATGCCCACGATGTCATAGGTAAGATTAAGCTGTACTTGGAAAGGATAGAAACATCAAAGTCCCCTTCGGTAAGAAGATCATATCTATGGTTATGCGACACAGCACTTCAATGGCTTTTACTGCAATATAGTCTCTTCAGAATCGCAGAGGCAAGTGTCAGTGATAGGAGATGGACAGCTTTAAACCACTTTGTTTCTTTCTACACCAAAAAATTAAGCCTCGGGGTTGCACCATTACCTCTATTTGGTTATTCATACTTTTCCTCCGGATCCTTCTCATATTATAAGCGTCTATCTTTTAGACTTGAGAAGGAATATTACGTAGTTTCTGTTGACAAATCAGATCCTCCGCTCTTTTGGTCCCTTGCAGTACATGAATTTTTTCACTGTTGGTTAGGCATGAGAGAGGATATTGACAGGATATGCAGTAGTCAGTCTATAGGAACAGGTAGGATCGATAGAACCATAACTGAGAGAAGAGTGGAGGAGGCGCTTTGTGATGCGTTAGCAACACGCATTATAGGACCCGCTTATCCGCACTCATATTTACATAAGCTTTGGGCTCAATTCCCTGTTAGTGTTGATGTCACTTATCCTACACACCGTTTTAGAATAGAGTGTATGGCTAAGGTTTTGGATGGATTGAAGCTATTTGAGTCGGCGAAAAATGTGAGGGATATAGGAGACGCAAAGTTTTCTGATTCGTGGCAAGACGAAGAGATTTCTTGGGCAATGAATGAGATCGTGGCTGTAGCTTCAAAGTTGCCCAGGTTTGTGAAGGAAGATGTGGAGTCTGAAGCGAAAAAAGAAATCAAATCTTTAGATGTTTCCCCTCCTAAAGATCTGCCGACCTTGTTATTGGCCTGCTGGATGTTTATTGAGAGCCCTGGGCATGAAGGGGCTCCTTCCGCCGTGAGTAGAGCTTCTGATGTAATTTTAAAGGTTTTAGAAGGGTGAACCGAACCTTCTGATACCTTTACTTAACTCGGAAGCTGACTTATGAGCTAATCTCACCGGCGCCGGCACGGAGTAGCTACGTCCAGGCGAGCCCCAGTTGAGATAAGTGAGCTTAAAAAGATCTTCAACCACTACTTTGATATCGATATCCCCTCGCATAGGGATGACCTCTGCGACAATAGGCTTCGGTGTGCCATGTTCGTATTCCTCGCCCCCAGCCGCGCAGATCACAACATTGCGGTCATCTAAGAAGTAATAGTCACCGGACAAAGGTTTGGCGATCCTTGAACCGAATCGCCGGAAAATTCTGTAAGGCACATCTTCTTTTATTGACACGATGGCCGCTTTTGGGTATGGTAAATCCTCGATAGCTTTTTCAAACATCCTTCGCTCAGTATCAAAGACTTCCCCATCCCTCAGGTAGATTAGGCTGTCGCTCGATGGGGCATATCGATGTGCTTCACCAACGCAATGCCTTACGCTCTGCTCATCTAAGTCTTCTCCTACAGTTAGCTTACCCTGTTTAATTGTGAACTTTCCATCCCTATCGTATACAATGCTCATGGCCCAGTATTCCGACCTACTCCTTCCAACATCCGTTGCGACATAGCATCCGTAGTGGAGTCTATCGTAGAGAATCCAAGGGATTCCTCCTGCCCTCGTGATAATAGATGCGAGGGTATCCCTAAGGTGCATTTTAGCGCCCTCGAGACAAACAGCCTCAACAACTCCTATTGTGATGCATTTAGAGGGAATCGAAAGCTCACCACAGATATTCGTCACCTCTTCATGAAGATTCGAATCCCCCGGAATGATAGCTATGCAAAATGTGGCCTCAACGCCATCTGCCCGTATGGAATTCTCTAATTGAGTTCTCATCTTCCCCAGGTCACTCTCCAATGGTACTGCTTGATGTGGGAGATCGACTCCAAACCTCGACTTCGCGTATTCGACCATACTCTCATAAAAAATTCCATTGATATTAGTGTCCATTACAGAGTAGAGAAAGACCTTATTGATTCTAGAAGACTTGTGTAGACCACTACTTAGGGCGCCTGTTAGTTCTTCAACCGTTATTGGTTCACTTGAGTTGGTAAGCAGTTTAGGCTTTTCAAAGTGGTTGCTTATTGGAAAGGTTAATGGACCATTCATCTTAAGGGAGCCGGGGCCAAGGTCCACGTACTGAAAGTTGTACTGAAAGTAATACTCATTCATTTTCTCCCACCTTATAACTGCTGGTCTTTGGGTATTCCGATAAGGGCGTGGACGTCTATCCATGAAGAATGTCTGATCGTTCAAAATGTCGTCAGGAATTTCCTCCAAAGGAACTGTTCGATATAAGAACTGCGGGGCATAAGTAAATTCTTGGCCTTTCAATCCGGGTTGGGAATCATTAAGATTCTTTATTACAGGTTGATCAACGTACCTGGCCCTCAAATATTGTGCTATTGTCTTACACTCAATCCCATTGACTATGGTTGGTTTAGGGAGAGATATTTCAGAGATAGGTCTTGGGTCAACGCTGTCAATAGTGACATCATTCTTATAAAGGTCATAGAAGAAGTGTATTCCCGTAAAGTCCCTCCTCTGGGCTTCCATGACCTTTCTTCTCTCTTCTATCTCCTTAACGAACCAATCTAAGCTTTCCCTGCGTCGAATCTCATTTAAGAATGGCTCCGATCGTATGTAGTGGGTCGCGCTGTCTAGGCTTAGAATAATCTTGCCGTCTGAAAGGATATTATATCTGAAAAAGGGGCCTCTAAACATAATAAGGTTACAATTCCTATAGGTGTGGTTAAGGTCTTTGCCCTTCTTGGGGTAAAACGTGTGTCCTCCAGGTGACCATAAAATGTTACGGAGTTCCCTGAACTTAGACTTGTTAAGAAGCTCCGTCAGTGTTCGTCTCGCGGCACCTGTGGGTGGAAGAGGTCTTTTCCCTTCGTATAGAACCTTTAACCCCTCCACCTCAAAGTTGGGAACAGCGGGATTACCAGCAAGATATCCAACCACGTAGTTCTCATTAGGTGCCGGCGTGTAGGATGCGAAAGACGTCTTCTCTTGAGATTGAATCTTTCTAATAACCTTAGAAAATAAGGTAAATCTTTCACGTGCCGAATAGATGCCTTCAACCTTAAAAAAGTCGAAATTCTCTATCTCCCTATCAAATACAAAATTGGCAACAAAGACATTGGAGGTGATACATAATTGGTTCGAACTCATTTCATCCTCACCCCACAATAAACCTTTTCCATCATCGTCAATACTCAATTTTTTTGGATCCCTATTAAACCTTTGCACAGATTTTTCTCATGGCATGATCTATTGAAGAAAGGGATAGTTAGACGAAACGATAGCCGACCATAATGGTATATTGACAAATTCCTTGAGACAAGATAAAATTATATTAAGGTTAATATATAATATTTTGTGATAATGTTGTGATGGAGCAGTGTGATGAATGGCCGGCTTAGAAACCCTCTTATACTTCACAGTCATGGGGCTTCTTGGAGGCGTAACCTACTGTCTCGTCTGGGGCGAATCTTGGGAGCAGATAAAAACGTTCAAGTATAGCAGAAGAATATTCTTAGGCGCCATCATAGGATTTCTCTACAACTTCCTCCACAGTGAATACAGCTTTCCAAACTTCGTGATGTCCTTTGTGGCAGGATACATGGGAACAGACTTCGTAATCGCCCTCATAGAGAAACTGCGCAAAAAACCAGAATAAATCTAGGGTTCCCTCAAAAATGCTGGCATAATCTGCCTTAGAGCAGCCTAAACACAACTATGCTAAACAGCAACGTAAAGAAAAACAACATTATAAGGAGCACTTATGCCCTTCGTATAGATAAACTCCATACGGTTATTATCTTCTCTCTCCTTCACGTTGATGTAATGATTACCTAAATTATCATTTGTAATTCTGGTTACGCCTTTACGCCATACACCAGCAGACTTATCCCATACCGCATAACTTATATCGAAATTCGGGTTTACCGTACTTGACTCATAGAAAAACCATGCATCGTTTTCTTGAGTGAGTTCCAAAGCGACACAAGGGTAACGCATATTGTCGCCCCATATATTGCCTCTATAATACCAACCGCCTAAATAATCCCATTCTTCTAAATCTCCATGCACATAACCGTACCGTTTACCCACTCCCCAAACCCATTCATTAGTTTCTTTACACCAACTGTTAGGGTTGGGGTCATGGAAATATCCCGTCGGCGTGATAAGAGTCCATGTAGTTGGTTCCCAATGTGGAAAAGGCGTACTAACATAAGTTGCTAATGCTTGACCCGTATTAGATGAACCTAAATCACGGTACACATACATCGCATGAAGATTAAGGTTGTTTTGAACCGCAAGATAACAACTCGGTACGTTTGATAAATGCCTATCTACAAAATCGCCACTACAAGATTGCCACCCTACTGTTACCATGTCTGGCTTATACCACGTTACACCGCCGTCATTGGAAAAACATGTCCATACAGCACTATGCTTAGCACCAGCCGTTGAATATTGATTCACGATGACAAAGACGTAAGGTGTACCGTTTATAATCGCAACATTGATATTTGGCGCACCGAAAACATCATAACCCGATATTAACGCTGGAAGTGTACGTTGTGTACCAAAAGCAGAGGCGTTATATGCTTGAACACAATAGTAGAGCGTTAACCTATCAATGCTTGTGTAGACTAGATGTAAATTGTTGTTGGAATCACGCACTACAGATGGGTATTTACCTGTTCTTGAAGCGACTTGCGACCAATTTGCACCGCCATCGGCACTGCGCCACCATTCAATATTGTTTCCATCATGGAAAAAGACGTGTAACGTGTTTTGAGCATCCGTTGTCCTAACAATCTTCCTTTGATGTCCATAAGCAGTAGCATCAGGAGAAGACGAAGTGCTTATCGTAACTGGCGAAGGTGGTGGAGCTCCTATTGGAACTCCTCCTTTTCCTTGCATCGTCATCAGCAATCTCTTCAGCATAGAACTACTCAATGGCTAGCCCATCCTATTTGCTTATTACTCGGAAGTCGTCTATCCATGCCTTAGCGTTGCGATAAGTTGTTGAAGCCCTCCAATAGAAGCGAATCCTGAAAGTAATGCTTGTGTTTCCAGGCAAAGGAATAATTACTCGTATCCACTTAGCTCTTGGGTAAGCATCAGCGAAAGCATCTGTCCAAAGACCTAAAGCCAAAAGGACTGTGCCATCTTGCTGAAAACGTAGACCACGATTATAAATATCTGCTGAGTCCGGCGTAACTCTAATATCCACAATAGCGTAGACGGTTGGTTTATTTGGCGTTGTTATAGACTTCTGTATATACCCGTAGATTTCGCTGCCTGTAACTGAATACCAATAGCCTCTAAGGCTGTAAGGGGAAGAAAGAACAAAATCTGTTGAAACGCCGAATGTTCCCTGTCCCGGCTGCGACTCATTAACCCAAGACCACGTTTGAACTGTGCCATCATCAAAATTGTTCAATATGTCAGTTGTCCAAGTGCCATCGTCACTCTTGATAAAGAGAACATCAAGCGTCTTTGTGTAAGTCCACTTCAAATTAGTGTAGCCTGAATCCGTGTAAGCTCTTAGTATCAACTGTATCTGCTCAGAAGTTTCACTAGCAGGTCTAGCTCTATAACAGAAATTATCCAAATTTCTTGTAAGACTACCCCCGGAAGCAATTAAACCAAGATCAACCGTGCTAAAAGTATAGCCCGTTCCTGTGCCTGTAATCCTGAAATATAAGCCAACATCATCGTAATTATGTGATCTTGTCGTAAAGCCTAAATAGACCGGATCAGGCAGGTTCACGATGTCCATGATCACGCTTGGGGGATCACGCTCGCTTACGACAAGCTCTATACTCATTCAATCATGTCCTATTAGCATAATATCCTGTGGCGTCTGAGCGAATGTCCCAAAGGTAGATTTGCCCTGCGTTTTTCGCATATCTCCCTTCTTGAACGAGGAATATTGCGCCAATAGTATTGGAATAGACATTGGATTGGTTAACGGGTTTCTTTGCACCTCCGGGTTTTGTCAGCATTAATAATCTCTTAAGTAGGCTCATTTTAGCCCATCCTGTAAACTAGGGTTAGAAGGAATGAGGTTGTGTAGTTTACGCTTCCTGCGTTGTCGCTGTCCACTTCAAACCTGAACTCAATCTGGACGCCGGATGAAACTATTGCTGTAACGTCTATTGGATGCGCCCAACTGTCTACGGAGCCATCTGCTGCTGCTAGGGTTAAAGGTGGATTAGCCGTGTAGTCTTTAAGGTCTGAGTATGGGCCTGCTCCGCCGGTTCGATACTGAATCTTGAAGCCTATGTGATGTGTGTTTGCTGCTTGATTTGCTGCCTTAATAATCGGTAGAAGGATAGCTCTTACTTCTACGGCGCCAGATGGATAATTAGGTGTTATGCTCCCAGCTGTTAGGGCTGTTGCTGCTGCTGATGCTACATTTTGAACTATAGGATCTACGTTCCATTCAGTTTCAAATTGCGCTGTTGATAAAGCTGAAGGTGGAAAATCTGGCATACAATCACCTTATGTTGCAGGTAAATACAGCCTTGGTCTTTTGTTAATCTCAGCGTTTTCTCTTGTCCAATAAAATTGGTAGCCTGAGCCTGCAGTTCTTATAAGTTTAAATGATGCAATTCCATCACCAGCAATCTGATCTTGAATGAAGGCATCTAATAATGCACTTTGAAAAGAAATCCAAGCCCCAAGAGCAACATAAGCACGAGAATTAAGTAGGCTAACATGAGCAGGCTGATTATTCCAAGTAACAGTTGTTTCAAGCCAAACATCATTAGTTACACTATACAGCCCTAAAGTTCCACTCCCATAAACGCCTGCACAAAGTAAACGCAACTGATACCCAACACCTGCCAGTGGCAATCCGCTAACATCAAACTTAAGCAGAGTATAGCCAGTTTTCACGTCAGGGTCATAGCCAACAAACAGAGCAGCATCCCAATCATAGTTGCCATTAGGGTCGCCGCTAACAACATAAGAATCATCGCTAGGAAAAACTGTCTGCTCAGCCCATCCTAACGTAGCAGGCGGAAAATCAACGCGCCTAGTTGGCGGAAAATTTATAAATCTTGCTGCCGGATAATCGACAACTTTCACATTTGGCGGTGGAAAATCAGGCAACTTTAACTTGCCTCCCGCAATCTAACAAAGGAATAGCTCGCATCTTGAGCAACATCTGGAGCTGTAGCTGGGTCAGTAAAATCAGCAACGATCGACAAAATTACCCTTGTGAAGTCTGCCACAGCAGTTCCTAAACCATATACAGCAGAAGTATAACCAAATCCAATATTAGCACCTCTAAGTGTTGGTGCTCCTGTGCACCTAACAGCCAAAAAGTAATAACCCTGCAATTCAATATCTATGATTAATTCTTTTGCACCTGTCGTGCCGTGGGATATTGTGCCAGCATTTAAAAGAAGCTTATCTGGCATGCCGTTTTTCCAACTATAAATACCAAGCTTAGCAGTTCCAGAAACTGCAGCTGCAACATAAATGCAAATACGGTCAAACTTCGTCTTTACAGCAACAAAAATCGGTATATAGTAAATCCTATTTGCAGCAACAACTGAATCCATTGTATTGCTAAATTCCCAGCCTGGTAGCACATATCTTGAGCCAGGTAGCTTCAATCCCTGCGGGAAAACAATAAAAGCAGGAGGCGGCGGAAAATCAGGCATTTCAATAAATTCTCCTAGCGTATGCGACAGACCTAAACTCTTTGTTTACGCCCGCCGTCTGCTGAAGTGTAACCCTCCAAGCTGCATGAGTCTGCTTAGGCGTATAGTGAACCAAAGGCTCAGTTTGAGCATCGCTGTAAGTATGCGTAGCGTAAAGCCTATAAGTCAAAGGAGTAGCCAAAATAGCTACATACTCCTTAATAACAACAGTATCGCCAGCTTGCATAGGTGAAAGGTCTGTATATGCCTCAATCTTCTGAAACTCATATTTAGGGTCATCACTCTGCAAAACCTCTAAAGCTACTGTTTCATTGTTGCCAGGCGTTATCTCAGAAGCAGATAAGAACGTCATCCCTAAAGCGTTTATAGCACTAAACAGCGTAGCAATATCAGGGTCATCAAGCCTTGTCCCTATGAGAGCGTCAAAATCAGCTTTCGATAGCCGTGTTGATAATAGCACATCTAAGTTATCTATTAAGGCTGCTCTTACGGCTGAAAGCCTAGTGTCGAAGTCAGCCTTAGACAATACTTTAATAACTCTAACAAAACCTGGCATATCTTACTCCCGCCACCAATACCATATATGGGCCTTCCCAACTCCAGCCCCTTTCACAAGGAGGTCATCGAACTCCAGCTCCCACTTATCATCCACCTCGGCCGTCTTCGGATCCGACTCGGTCCCCTCCCTCACGATCTGGTACTCAAAGCCTCCACCTATTGCCTCGACCCAGAAGCCCAAGAGTATGCGTGGCTTTATCTTCTTCTCAGCCCTTAAACTCTTCCAATCTGTGATTGACGTGTCAAACTCGACCATCTTAACCATGTTCGGTAGCTGTACGAGGCGCGTCGCCAACTCCAATGCGAGTTCGCGTATGCTTTCAGTGCTAAGCGCTACCTCAGTTACGGCAGCAGGTACAGCTACTACCCTCTCAACGATCTCTCTAACTGTGGTCTCGCTGACCCTCAACTCCCTCGCGATTTCTGTTACGGAAACTGGAGGCGGAGCTCGGACAGCAGCAATTGCCTGCAATAGCTTTAACTGTTCCTCCTCAACCTTAAGCAACATCACTAGCAACTCGTCGACCCTAGTCAGAACATCCCCAAGTCGCTGAAGAGGGAACTTCTCCATGACCAAACCTCCTAATCACCATTATCACTACTTTATCACAAAGATCCAAGTATCTCTTACACATAAGCTCTAAATTAAAGTTATTTCTAACATGCTCTCTACATGCTGAGGATTTTATTTCCGGCAACTTCTCAACGTATTGGGGAAGCTCCTCAACTGTTTCCGCGATGAAGCCTGTTTCTCCATGCTTAACGAGCTCCTCCATGGCTCCATTTTTTAGGGTTAAGACTGGTGTTCCGCACACCATACTTTCAACAGCCCACAAGCCGAAAACTTCTTGATAATGCTCCCTCAGAAGAGGCACTATAACGGCTTTAGCCCCACACATCAAATCCATCTTCTCCTCCTCGCTTACCCTTCCAAGATACTTTATCTGCCCTCCATCAGACTCCTTCATGCATGCCCACACGTAAGCTGGGTCGTTTCCCTTTTCAACTGAATCTTCACCAGCAACGACAAGTTTGAACCTATGCCGCTTAGCCAGCTTAATGGCTTCTAAGGCGCCTTTTCCCTCAGCTATCCTTGAAAAGTACAGGAGGAAGTCTTGCTTTTCCTCGTGGAAGGGGAACTTTTCCACATCTATCCCATTATATATTGGAACTATGCTTCCATGTGGAAGGCCCCACTTGTCCTCTAAGAATCTAGTGTGAAACTTGCTGACTCCAACCATAAGGTCATAGCTTCCTTTGGGTGGAGGACTGAAAGCAGGTTGAAGATCATGCCAGGTCTTAACAACCCTCAAGGTTGGATCTTGAAGCTTAAGCCTATAAGTACTAAAAAAATGGCTGTGATCCAATATCACATCCGGCTTCCAACTTAGAACAGTGTCCTTATAGCGTTTGTAGGCTTCTTCCTCTATCTCTAAGCCCCTGTAAGCAGATTCAATCGCCTCGAAGACCTCAGCCCCCTCGCAGTAGCTTCCCTTGGCCCCTACAAGAAGAACCTTGTGTCTACGCTCGGCAAGTCCCCTTGCCAAATAGTGGACTTGTGCCTCTGCTCCTCCATAACCTCTCGGCGGCGTTTCTATAGCGAAGCAGCTAATGATGCAGATCTTCATTTACTTTTTCACCACGAAGAAACGCATGCCCTCAGCATTCTCCTCAACTGAGATCTCTGCCTCAGGGAACATTCGCGCTAGTTCTTCTTCGGTAAAGATTTGTAGGTGGGAATGGTGAGGATAGGTCTGGTCGGCATATGCCTTAACTAAATTTATCAACCAGGGATTTTTGAAGAACATTTCATCGCCATAAGGGTAGCGTAGCTGTGGATCCTCGCAAACGGGTGTCGTCAGCAAGTATCTTTCTCCAACCCTTCTCACCTCTTCGGCGAGTAGCACCGGATTCGGTACATGCTCAATAATCTCCGTAGCGATAACGAACTCGAAGGATCTATCCCTGAACGGAAGGTAAAGAGCGTTTCCATGAACGAAATCCAAGGGATGCCGATAAACATCCAAGTCTAAGAGAACTATCTTACAGTTGAACGGAAGTTTCCAAGGCTCGATTCTAGGGTCGGCTAAATTGTGTTTACCTATATATCCATATCCCCTCCACAACATAGCGTCCCCAGAACCAACATCCAGCACCCTTTCAGGCTTAAACTCCAAGATATGATCCCTCGCGATCTCCCAACAATTCTTAAGCTTTAAGCTCCCCGTACAGTTTGCCATAGTTTTGTGCCATAGCCTCCTTGCTGAACCATGTTAGAACTCGCTCTCTACATGCCTTCGAGTCTATTCTATCAACGTTTTTTATCGCTTCAGAGTATTCATCTAGGGACTCGCATAGGAAGCCTGTAACATCGTTCTCAACAACCTCTGGCGCACTACCATGGTTGGAAGTTATACAGGGCGTACCACATGACATGGCTTCCACTAAGGTCAGTCCAAAGGCCTCACGGTACCTCTTGTCATGGGGGGTTATGAAAGCTTTGGCTCTTTGGTACAGCCTAACCTTCTCAGCTTGTTCTTCTCCTCTCGGCAACTCATGGAACTCAACATTTTTCAAGTCCTTCCACTTTACAATGTGCTTGAACATCTGCTCGTAGCGTTTATGCTCGTCTGTATGGGTCCTCCAAGCCAGCATGAATTTCTCGTCGGGCAACCTTTCAGCCAGCATTAAAAGCCTGTGGCAACCCTTCTGGTAATGGGGGCGACCTAGATACAGTATGTAATCACTCTTGTTCTTTTGGAATCTGTAGATGTCGGTGTCTACACCATAAGGGATGACATGCATAAGCCTATCCGGGATACCCCACTCTTTGATAGCGCACGTTCTCGCGCATTCTGAAAGGGCCACTCCGTGTAGAAACTGGTTTGCGGGAAAGCGGGGTGAGTTGAAAGCCATCCCATTCCTTGCATACACTAATACTAGATCCCTGTAAAGCCGATCTCTCTCCCACCAGTAGAAGCTTTCACTCACGTAGTTAGTGGCGCTCCAATCTATAATGAGGTCGCATTGGAAAAGTAGCTCACGGTATTCTGGATCTTCATAGGGCTTTGACTCAGCTTCGTAGCTTACTCTCCCGTAGGTGCATGGAATAAGCCTTAGTTTCGCCCGTCCATGCAGAGACTGGGGAACAGCATAGAGAGTTACCTCGTGGCCCATTCCAGCTAGATTGTTAGCTAAATAGTAGTTTTGAACCTCGCTTCCATAAGATTCAGGGTTGCAGGGAAATAATGAGCTGCTAATCACGGCTATTCGCAATTTGATTGAACCACCTTAGGAGTCTCTTGGCACATGACTTTAAGTCAAGTTCTTTCTCCTCGAATATCCGTCTAAGATTGGCTCCAACCTTTAAGCCGATTTCGGGCTCTTCCACAAGCATTAGAATCCACCATGCACATTCATCCACATTCTCAAAGTAGAGGGGGGCATCGCCATAGAGCTCTCTTACAACCTGTAGGTCTGAACTGATGACAGGCAGATTAACGCTTGCAGCCTCCGCTATGTGAAGTCCAAACGTTTCCCATGATGATGTGACCACTAATGCTCTGCTTTTCGCTAGAAACTCAAAGACCTTCTCGTTGTCCACTGCGGTATGGATTTCTCCTCCAGCCGAAAGCTGTTTCATATTTTCATCGATTTTGAATGGGTCTGGGCTGATGATCCTCGCTTTCACGCCAGCTAAAGAAACGGCTTCAGCAAACCAAGAGAAACGTTTAGGTACATCATCTGGGGAGCCTATGAAGCAAAACGCTTCATCCTTCGAAACTTCCTTTACCGGATCCTTTCCATCTGGGACACCGTGATACGCTACCTTCAGCTTGTTCTCAACATCGTGTGGAAAGCTTTTCAAGAAATCACTTCTAGCGGTTTCTGAGACGGCCAAAAGTAAATCCGCTTTCAGAAGTGCTTCCTCAAACTCTTCAGGGCTTTTTTCAGGAAAACCAGCGATCACCCAATGAACATAAGGCCGGTTATACTTCTTCGCATAATACCTCGCCAAGACAATATTGCTTGTTGAGAAAACAACATCAGGCTCAAAAGGAAGCTTCTCCAACTTATGGGACACATAAATTTCGTTGCCAGCCTCCTTTAAAGCCTCACTCGTAAGTGTCTCCCAGCTTCTCCGAGGGCTTTTCCATCCGGACCAAGCGACAACTATGCGCATTTCCCAAACCACTCAATCGTTTTCTCCAAACCCTGCCTGAACGTGTGTTTCGGTCTCCATCCTAGAAGCTTATAGGCTAGATCAGACTTCTCCCACTGAAAAACAGGTTGCCCGTTTATTAGTTCACCTGGCTCGTATGTTCCCTCATTCAATTGACTTTCTGAACCCGTTAGCTCCTTAATTATCATAGCGGCCTCGATAGTTTCGTATGGTTTGTATTCAGCGTTTCCGCCGTTGGAGATAACTAAGCCATTGAAGGGCTCTGGATCCTCTGAGAATTTTAGTAAGAAAAACTTGTAAAACTCTTCAATGTCCCCGGTAAAAGTGTAGGTCCTTGTTGCTTTCGGGCTTCTCACGGTTACATCTTCATTCTTTAAACACTTTATTATGCATTGAGCTATAAACTGATCTGTACGCATCATTGGACCATAGCATGAGCCTGTCCGCACTATTATACATGGAACTTCGAAAGCTCTTTTATAAGTTAAATAAAGCTCCTCAGCCATCCACTTTGTCAATCCATAGAAGTTTGTCGGTTTCGGAATTGTCTTCTCACTTATTGGTTGCTCTTCCCTCGGCACACCTAAGAATTCGACGCTGCTTGATGGGTAGATCAGGAAAGGCTTACTGTTCATTCCTTTAAGAGCTTCAAGGAGGGTTAAGGGTCCCAGAAAGTTTTCGAACAGGGTATATTTCGGGGAAGATGTTCCAAGAGGCCTGTCAGCCTGACATGAACAGTCAAGGACAAGATCGACGCCTTCCAAGTCTTCTCTAGTTAGGTCGAAGCTCGATTTCCAGACATACTCAACCCTCTCAGCGATTTGAAGCTCCTTAAGTCTCCACGCCTCTAAGAATCTTGTTATATCCAAGATCCTTATACTATGTCCAGAGTCTATACACAGCCTAGCGAAGTGGCTTCCAAGCTCCCCTGCACCTCCAAGGATAAGAACCCTCATCTTTCACGGCACCAAGTAGGTTATTCTTTTGTCATCTATCAATTTCCCAGTGAAAACGTGATGTGCAACTATAAGACCATCCAACAGAACGGAAAAGCCTAATTCTCTAGCCCTTAAACAAAAATACTGATCTTCAGAAGGTTGGTCAGCTGAATATGTGGGGTGGTAGAGATATTTGAATGGAGGCCAACCCCCCTTCTCTTTCATGACTTTGAAAACGCGACTGTCAATTAAAACCATACCGAAGCCAACAGCGTCTACAAAGGTTACTTCACCAAGAACTTCATTCCATGGAACGGGTTCAGGTGTACCCTCTTCGTTAAGGCGGAAAACCGCTGCTCTGCCAGGCTTATCCCCATACAATATGGAGGTTATAGGGTAGTGGTGGCTCATAAGCCGGTAAACCACATCTTGCGGCACTATGATGTCATCATCCCAGAAAAGGATGAGATCCGGTTCTTCTTTTAACGCCTCCTCTACAAGCTCGTTTCTTGCAGCATCTATTGGAAGGGGACCACGCCTGTGAAGAACATGGAAGGGCGGAGGCAACAACAGCCGATTATAGACTTCAGCCCACTCCAAGCTAACCCATGGATCCTTATGCGGAATGCATAAAACTATCTTAGGTCGTTTCCTTTCCCAAGCCATAGCTTTCCCCTTCTGTTATGTTTCGCGGGGGCAAAACCATACTTTACATCAACCCTGAAACTTTGGGGCTCAGATGTCGTAATATGACAGTATCAGCTGTATTGATGTGGGTGCTCCAGCAATCGTTTTGATGTCTCTTCCAGCCTCGAACGTGAGTAGTGGCGCCTCGGGGTCCCTCCTCAGGTCAAGGGTGGCGAACGCGCCTAGAACGAACTTGGTTTCCCTCTCCAACGTGGTGCCTTTATACTTTCGTAAAGCAAACCAACTTGTCGCGCTCGGTGTATGATGGATAGCTACGATAGAGTAGACTTTACGGGCGAACTTGTCGCTTGGAACGTTTCCTATTGTCTGCTCCGTGTCGCTAGCCCAGCCGATCATCTCATATGTGTCTTGAGGACCTATCTTCGGCATTTCATCTCCTCCTCATAGCCGCCAAGACCGTTTCCACGGATACCCTTATAGGTGACCTCCAAACGTCTGGCACATCATAAGTAAATGCTCGAAGTCCACCCACCGTGATTATGCGGCAGGGTTTCACCCCGGCAAGTATCAGATTTATGAAGTCTTCGTCAACGATTTGCACGCAGTCGTATCCAGCTCCTAGAACACGCAGGCTCGGCCTGAACTTTCGACTTGAAGCGTTGCAGAGCCCATAGTGAGCTGTAAGCTTGTGGAAGACAACGCTTTCAGTCAAGCGTGTAGGCTGATCTAAGGGACTTAGGCTTCCCGGCACGTAGTCTCTTTTATCACCAACCTTTGGGGCTTCAACCTCGTATCCGAACCCCGTTTCAGCAACATCTGGAGGTTGAGCCTTATAAAGCCAAGCTTCTCCAGGCGCTAGACCTACGCCGTAGTGGAGGATTCTGAATGGGAAACGCTCGTAAACCTCTAGGATATTCTTGCCCGTGCCTATTCCCGTGTCGCCTAGATAGTTGAAATCTATCTTGCCGCCCGAGTCCAGTTCGGTCAGTTCGCTGTCATAGGTTCTATGCAACGGGTAAAGCCTAAAGACGCGGAATGTGTAGATGTCAACCTCTTTCAGACCAGTTACTGGAAAAGCGAGCATAAGGTTTTGATTTTCTTCCAAGATTAACTCAGTAATTGGGGTGAGTAGACCTTTCTCCATTTTCACCGCCTTCTGTTGTGTTTCTAGCGGCTCTTAGGTAACCGCTACCCCTCTACTTTGTATTCGAGGTCTACGCCAGAAGCGCTGCCCTTGATGACGATGCTTGTGGCAGTTTTGGCTGTTAGGGAAGGGTAGCCCGCAACGCCTGTTGTGAGCGGCGTCAAGTAGACGAATGCTGGGAGCGTTCCAAGCCTGTGGGTAACTACAGTGTCCACATCCGGTAGAGCCGTCACTTTTCCTTGGTAGGTATGCCTCTTCTCTTGGGTTATGCGTTCTCCGGGTTTAACTCCTGGTTTAGGCACTTGTCAGACACCCCTTAGGTTAGGCTTGGAATCTTTTTACCCATGCATACGTGCACGCCGAAGGGCGTCATCTCCGAGTCTCCAGCCGCCTCAACCTTTCCGTCCACATCCAAGGTGATGTCGCTTATCCAAGGTCTTTTCAGCTCGAAGATATGTAGGTCGCTCGCCTTCAGGTTCAGCCTAATCTCCTCAGGCTTGAGGGGTTCACCGTCCAAGTCGCTGGCTTGGATGGCCGTCACGTTCACCGGCGTCAGAAACTCGATCCAGTCCGTGATAATCACGACTTCCTCGTCCTTAGTTGCAGACCATGTGCCTGTGCTGGTTGGGATGATGTGGTATGTTCCAATGCCTAGGCTCGTCCTCTTATAGAGATCTAGACCGAAGACCTCTGGGCGCAGAGGTTCCACGGTGATCATGTCCGAGGTTGCGATCTCTGGAGGCATGACTGGTCGTTTAACCTTCTCTTTGAAGTCGGCCACGCACTGTATCAGCAAGCCCATGTTCCTTGTGAAGCCGGGGAGCTTTATCTCACGCTCTCCGATCTGGTACTTGCTTATAGCGACGAGAGCTTCTTTAACGATATCGTACTCGCTCATTCCAAGAGGATCGTAGACTGACGAAAGAATTCTTGTTGCGTCTAAACCTCCAATCCTTTTAATCTCGTCCATCAGTCCCAAATATTTTCACCATTATCACTACCTTATCACAAAGATTAAAGCCTTAGTGAGATAAAATATTACGAAGAAATAGAAAGTAGCCTGGTGTGTGAAAATGGCTAAAGAACACATAAGCATAACGCTGAGCAAAGAAGTCTACAAAAAGATTATGGACGAAACTAAAAGAACAGGGTTAAGTAAGTCAGCCGTCATAGACCAGATTTGTCGACGCTACTTCAAAATTGGTTACGTTCCATTAGAGTAGGCTATCCGATAGGCACGTAGCCCCTTTTCGTCACCTTCTCTTCTTTTGCCGCTTGGTAGCCCATCTCTGGTTCCTCTCCAGTCTTCCCTATTGGTAACTCTGGCAATTTTGGAAGTTCTGGCAAACGGGCTAAAATCTGCTCGATTTTTGGTGCCCCAGGTAGTTCAGGCATGGGATTATTCCCCGACTCGAGTCTTCTCCCCATCTTCGTAAGCATCGTTAGTGGTCCCTCAGGCAACTCGATCTCGGCTGCCTCTCTAACCATCTTTTCAAATTGAGCCTCTGGTGTTGAAAGAGTACTCGTTATACCGCTCAGTTTAGGTAATCCTTTCAGAGGAAAAGCCACCTACTCCACCTCACTTCTTAACGAGTTCCGTAGGTTTATCCAACGCTCCAGATATGCCCTCGCCTAATGCTTGAATGGCCGACGGAATACTATTCACAACTTTGTCTACTGCTCTGTGTGGACCAGCCGTTCCGACTGGACCCTTATCCAACGCTGAGCTTATAGATTCGCTGATACTTTTCGGAATTTCAAGAAGGCTGTCAAGGATACTATCAACAACTCTATGTGGCATCTCTTTTGGAAGTTCAGGTGCTCCCAAACTAATTCACCTAAATAAAATTATTACCTTCTCCTTTTTAAAGTTTTGTGAAAATGTTGTGACTATGTTCTTCACAATCTTTCTCACAGGTGAGATTTAAGCCTTAAAAACCTCTCTAAAAGTAGCGGCAAGACGGACAACTGGAACATAAGGTTGAAATACTAGGTAGTAAATCCCGATGCTTATTATTAACCCTACGAGCAGTCCTACAGCTAAGCCCACCAAGAAACTTTCCCAGTTCCACTCTGAGACGATGTATGACTCGCCACATTCGGGGCATTTAACGGTTCCCTTACTCACGTTGAAGATTCTGGCACAGAATGGGCACTTGATTTTCGGTACAGTATTCTTCCAAACCCTGATCGGTAGAGGTGGATAAGGTGGAGGGAGTATTGAAGTATATTCTTGAGCCATTAAGCCCTTCTTCCCAAAACTTCTTCAAGGTATTTCCGTGCCATCGACCATGTGAGAATACCCCAGCCTCTCTCATTACTCTTTGGTTCGCCGTACCTCTCAAGCATATCCTTCAACATAGAGGTTGTAAGCTCTACTTCGCTCTCCCTGTAGAGCTGTTTTATGAGAGCAACTAAGCCTGAGACATGCGGAGTCGCCATTGAAGTCCCAGAGATTGCCCCGAGTTTGAAGCCGTCCATGAACTGCATAAGGGCGATCATCCCGCAGGTAGTGGATAGAATGTAGACGCCGGGGGCGCATGTGTCGGGCTTCACCCTTCCGTCCTTAGATGGGCCTCTACTTGAGAAGTCGGCAATTGTTCCGTCGCGATTCATGGCAGCCACGGTGAGTGCGTCTGGAGCGGATCCGGGACAGCCAAGCGTCATAGGCTTAGGACCCTCATTGCCCGCCGCTATCACGCAGATTACCCCCTGTTCCGTTAAGGCTTTCACAATTCGACAGTTTGGACAAGTCTTGTAGTCCTCACATTCCGATCCTCCCAGGCTCATGCTGATTATGTCTGCTCCCCAAGCGAAGGCGTCGGCCATAGCCCTTATCACGCTGGTGTTCGTTCCCGTTCCAATGCCGTAGCCCAGACACTTGAAAATCCCTACCTCAGCTTCAGGGGCAACGCCCTTCATAGATCCCCAAGGAGATGGAAACTCTCTTCCTGCGATTGTTGTGGCAACGTGGGTGCCGTGGCCGTTGTCGTCAAGCCAACCCGGTTGTCCCTCAACACTGGATACGCCGTAAAGCGTAGGTGGGAGTTGAGGGTTCAAGAATAAGTCCAATCCTGTATCGATCACAGCCACTTTCACCCCTTTCCCCAAGTATCCTTCAGCTTCAGCCTCTTCCGCCCCTAGGACTCGCCTTGAGTCGATAGTGGGCCATCGATCCGCCGTTTCCATCAAGCTGAAGTTAAGTGCTTCGGGAAGAGTGAACGGGTTTGTAGCCAACTCCATGAATTTCTGCAACTTTTCAAAGACTGGCATCGCCATGATCTTTACTGGAGTTTCACGTGTAACTTCAACTACACCCGGTATGGCTCTTACTTTAGGCACTAGTTCTTCGGGGATATCAATCGTTACATAGTCGAAAACTTGCGTAATTATGGTTACCCCTGCGCCTCGCATAGCCGACTTGACTTCTTCGGCCCTAGCAGGATCCACCTGAATCAAATAACGCGGGATCTTCAATCACCTCTTAAGGGAACGCCTCTAAATAGTCAAGAATTGTGGACGTTCCGTCTTGTGGCTGGAGTTCCAAGGTGAAAGCTGGCGTCAGAGGGAACCCAAACACGTTGTAGACCACCTCACTTTCACCAGCCTCTACGTTAACGCTGTCCTCAAGAAGCACATCTTGGAATGCGCCTTTCACGCCTCTTCCTCTTAAGGTCATCGTCTGCGGCTTATCACTCGTCAATCCTACTCTTAGCGTTGCCATTGGCGCTGGAATCCTCGTGGATATAGAGAAGAAGTTGGGTGCTACGAGACCGTATGAACTTGGAAACCTAACCCTCTGGCTTATGGGTGCTTTGGCCAAATCTCTCCAATGAAGCAATGTCAGAATCCATTGCACATCCCAACACTGCGGTATCGCGCCCCAAGCAAGGGTATTCCCCCTAGCAAAGATAGCTTTACCACCGTTTGGCACCCTGAAACTACCGTCAGGCGTCTCGACTTCACCATAGCCTTGGTTTCTCACGTTAAAGCCCTTAACACTAACACCTGAAAGATTTCCAACTCGCACCCCGGGAATGTAAGGGTCGCCAGAAGTTGACAGAAGCTCGGATCCCAAGCGGTTATACTCTTCAGTTGCTCCGTCGAACACCGCGATGTCGGCAGCCGCGTAATGCATCCAATTAACGACCTCTCGACCGTCTATTGGAGCCTCTTTTCTAACGGTTTCCCTCGCTACGGCACTATTAATTGAAACAGGAACCCAAGGTAGAATCAACGACTTGAGTAGCCCCCTCTTCAAGTCAAAATCAGGTTTCTTCAACTCGACGCTTTGCCTAGAAATGCTGGGTTTAACAAATGAATCAAAAGGATTCGGGAACACTTACTTCTCCTCCATCGTCTCTACGAGTTTGGCCAAGGCGTTCATGTTTTTGTCCATATTTTCAAGTGCTGAGACGAGTTTCGAGAGTTGGGGTTCACCCTTCTCCAAAACTTTTGTAAGCCTCTCTAGAAGTGGGATAAGTTGCGGCGCCATCTTGTTGAAGGCTTTAAGCTGGGCTACAGCGGTCTTAACGTCGTCTCTCACATCTCTTATAGACTCCAAGGTCTTCCTAGTCGCCTCTAAATCCTGAAGCATCTTACTTAAAGGATCCAAACTTAACACCTATTACAATTGTATGGAATTGGTTTAAAAAGGATTGTGATAACCTTGTGACCATGATGAATTCAGGAAGCATTGTTAGAGGGTTTGTTGCTGAAGTCAGACCTATCCCAATGGCCATGTGCTTGATGACTGTGGTCTTTGGCGCCTGCCTAGCCGCGGGGCCGATGGTCAATTGGAGTCTGCTCTCCTTGGTAGTTTTGAACGCCTTCCTCTACCTTTACACGGCTCACCTGAACGACACCATGTTCGACGTAATAAAAGGAGAATACGAGAAGGGTCGAATGCTCCACGCAGTCAGATCCAGCAATGCAGATTACCTTCCAAGGATAGGTTTTGGATTAGAGGTCCCTGATGCACCTCTTCTCAAGAGGAATTATTACCTCATCGGAATCCTCCTGTGTTCAACTGTGGGAACCATTATGGCTTGGTGGATATCTAGGATGGTTGGATGGTTCTATCTCCCACTCGCATTAATAGGGCTAACATTAGCATTGACATACTCAGCTGGCCTCGACAAAGTTCCCGCCCTAGGAGACACCATGTGGGAGATAGGTGTAATAGCGGCGCTATTCTGTGGTTACTACGCTATGAGGGGTGAGATAGACTTTGCAATCATCAAGACAGCTATCGTCTTATTCATCGCACTCATGGCAGTGAAGGCGTTGGACGGTTGGTACGACATACCTGTGGATCACAAACAGTCGAAGATAACTTTATCCGTTTATCTATACAGAAAAGGGTTCTCTTTAAGGGCGATCAGGGATATAGCTTACGTTCCACTGTACATAGCCTTAGCTATTCTATTCAGTCAGCTTCCGCCTCCATTCTATCCTGGGCTTATCGCTGGATCGGTAATCATCGTCTTAAGCCACTTCTACTATCGTAACAGAGACATGGAAAAACGTCTAGGCCTCACCGTCGCCGGGATAGGCATATTAGTCTTCATGTGCTGGTCTGTCCTCACCATTCTAGGTTTTTCTCACATGTGAGACTCAAGAAGCTCAAGTCGGCTTTTCAAGTGGCTGAATGCCCGTGAGAGTATCTTTCTCCCCTTCTCCGTAATGACATAAGGCTTTTCTTTTCCCCTCTCAGTTACGACTGCGTTGGCTGACTCAATCATCTTCATAGTCTTCAACATCTTCAAGTTTGCGTACATGGTCGTCTTGTGAGGCATGTTGAACCCTTTGGAGGTTAAGGCTCTCCTTATCTGCATGGCGCTCATGGGCTTCTTACTAAGCAACTTCAAGATTAGGAGCCACCGGAAAGCCGTGTCCACCATAGACTCTGTTTTTCTTATCAGAAACCTCTCAAACGCATCCGGAGTGCTCTTACCCCTCATTCTATAATCCAACGTATTTTCTGATCAACCCTTTAAGACGGTCGAAAGCCTTCGACCATTTTTCCGCCTCAACTAGGTCTATGCTTCCTGTTGAGGCGCTCTCAATCAAGAAGTGCCCCTTGGTTACGGCTTCCCTCAAGTCTTCATCCCCACTTAAAACGCTAAGGAACGTGTCACTTGAACATCTAAAGATGTGGACAGGTGTTTCGTCTCCTTGGGCGTACTCTATCCTTCCCTTGTTACACCTTAAAAGCACGGTTTCTCCGTCAACTCCTACCACCCTTAGGAGGCTAACTCTTCCTTCTCCCATCGAGTAGTACTCTTTCGTTTCCGGATAGAAACGGTTCTGAATTTTCAGGATTTTATCAATTACTTCCTTCACGTAACCCAAGTCAAACACCTCTTTTGGAGAGAATCTCAAGCAGGATCCGTTTGAAAGATTTCGGCCTTTTCTTTAGTAGGACTGGCTTCTTCGTTGCATCCAAGACTTTTTCAACAGGAAACTCGTTGATCACTTTCTCCCTAGCAACCTTAGGATTCAGGGGGATCTCGGCTAATGTGGGAATGCCGATATCCTCAAAACTGTGATCCTCTGGGAATATAGCGTATTCATGACTGCATTCCGGACATACAAACTTTGTCATGTTCTTAATCAATCCTAGAATGGGAGTTTGCGTTTCACGGCACATCTCAATTATCCTTCTAACATTCGACTCGGCTAAGACACTCGGAACCGTAACTATCAAAGCGTAATCCATCATGGGAAGAAGAGTTTGAGGCTCACTTCCTGATCCAGGAGGAAAATCTACTACGAGATAGTCTAGGTCTCCCCAATCCGTTCTCTCAAGAAGTTGCTTTGCAGCGGATTCAAGATCTTTACCTGACCATAGAATTGGATCTCCCTCAGAAGCTATCTGTCCAAGAGAGACATATCTTACCCATTTAGCCGATGCTGGAATAAATCTGTCATTCACGACTTTGAGCTCTTTCTTTCCAAGGATGTCGGTCAGGTTCGGGCCTGTGAGATCTACATCCAAGATTCCGACCTTGAAGCCTCTCTTAGCTAGGGAAACGGCTAGGGAATGAGCCACCGTGGTTTTGCCGGTGCCTCCCTTACCGCTCATTACAGCGATCTTAATCGTTTTCATCGGTAAGTTTATTAAATGTGAAGCTGATATAAATTTTTGTGAAAAGGTTGTGATAATGTGAGTGAATCCATCAATGTCAGGGTAACCGGCGAGGAGAAAGAGATGGCTGAAAAACTCGCTAATTACCTTTTTAAGCTCGGAAAGATAGAGAAGCCGACTTTGAGCGATGCCATGAGGGTTAGCCTCCGCTTCACGGTAAACGAGCTTCTTAAAGCAATCGAAACTGAACGTTACAAGGGGTGATCTTATGGCTGAGGAAAGAGTTGAGGCAGTCACTGAGGAAGGGAAGGAACAAGCCTCCGAAGAACCCTCAGAGGAAGGTAAGGAAACAAAGTATAACTGTAGTCTCTGTGGAGCCGTAGTCGTTCCTGAGAGGGTTCAAACTCCAACTGGTATAAGGTACAAATGTCCAGAATGCAAGAAGTTTATGAAGCCCTTAACCAAGGAGGAAGTGAAGAAGGAAGAGGAAAGGGGACCCCTGCCCCCAACTGAGGTTGAGATGACCGATAGGGTTAAGGAGATCCTAGCCAAGGAACTTCCAAGGGTTTACGGCATCCCTAGAAAAGAGTCAAGCAAGAGGATAGACGCCATACTGGACACTTTAAGTCCTGCCGCCGCTACTGATCCTTGGAACCTTCACAACCACATCAAGAATTTCGCTCCCAACGCTGACGACCGACATTTGGAGTCCATTATAAACAAGGTTTTCTGGCAACTGGAAGAGGAAGGGTACATACCGAAAGAGCAAGAATACGAGCCGAGATATGGAAGGAGGAGTGTATTTCCGAGAAGAGGGTACCAACCCAGATATGCACCTCGAGAGAGAGGGCTGAGAGAACATTACTATGAAGAGGATTACGACGATTACGACGAGCCCGTCAGGAGGAGATCGAGAATGAAGGTTGTGGTCGATGGACAGGAGATCGAAACCGACTTTGAGGGATATATGGCTTGGCAGAGGTTCAAGAGGGAGGAGGGGGAGGAGAAGCAGAGGACAGAGGAGCACGAGCTTGCGATGAAGAAACTGGAAGCGGAGATAAAGAAGATTACTGAAGAGACTGGGGGCTCAAAGAACACTGAACCCTTAGTTAAGGTTAAAGTTGGAGAGGAGGCGATAGAGGTTCCAGCAAGTATAGCGCCCCTCTACCTGAAAGGAGACGACAAGACTCTCAAAGACATGCAAGATAAACTTGAAAAGGAAAGGGAAGAAAGGCATAAGGCTGAGATGCAGCGTCTAGAGGAAAAAATTGATAACCAACCGTCATTCATAGAACAACTTCAAGCCATTCAACAGACGGCGCCCCTCGTCGGGTACCAAAAGGGAGGAAGAACAACCTTAGATATTCTAGACTCGATCGGGGAGAGAATTGACGAAAGAGCGGGGCAACTTCTTAACAAGATGCCGACTCCAGGAGGAGAGTTTAAGCCGGAAGTTACAAGGACGCCTGAAGAAAGAAGAAGGACGGCTGAAACGATCAAGAAGAGGCTGGAGAAGTCGGAGGAGATCCTTACGGCTGAGGATGAATTAATGAAGGCTGCCAGCAAGGTGAGGATTTAAAATGGCTAAGGAAAAAAAGATGCTGCCTGAATTACCTGATTTACCTGCAGACCCCCTAGAAGCCTTAGAAAGATTCAACTCCGTAATAGCGGACTTCCAAAACGCAGTAGACATGATAAACGGTAGGCTCAGCCAGATCGATAGGGTAACAAGTGAAATAGATAAGAGGTTCACGTTACCGCCACCAGTTGAAACTTTAAAACCTAAGCCTAAGCCTCATGAACACCTATCTTACGAAGGACAATCCGAACTAGACTACTGTATTGAGTGCGCTGTGAAGCATAGTCAAACCGCTAAGGTTCTCATGAGAGAAGCAATTCAGAGAGCGCAAGCAGGATCACCGTCAGATAAAGGAGTGCAAGAGAAGGTACGTGGAGTTGTAGAGGAATTAGTTGGCATGGAAGACGACACTGGAAGTAGGGCTATGTATGTCGCAAACGAAAAGATTTCAACTCTAAACAAATCAGCCCGAATCCTAAGGAAGTATATCTATGGAAAAGGAGCTGAAGTCGGAACCGCCACAATAGTGGACCTGCGAGAAATCAAGGACATGATAGATAAACTGGTGGACGTTACATACCAAGTTAGAGAAAGTGAGCAATGCATAGGCTGCACAGTGGAGGATTTATGTGGAGGAAACCTTGAATGTGTAGAGTTCGTTGAGAATGCAGCCAAGAACGTGAAAGATCCTGAGGAGTTCCGAAAAATTTTAAATCAAGCAAGAGAGAAGTATAAGCGTGGTTAAAATGTCTGAAGAATGCCGTACAGCTTTCCAAGCGTCATTAGAGTTGATCAAGGAAAAATGCGGGATATCCTTCGATGCTGGCGTTAAGGCAGTGAAACTTGAAGAGGTAAGTGCAACAGTAAAGGTTCCACCAGAAGTAGAAGAGATTGTATCGTCAAACCCCGAATTGACAAGGGAGGAGAGAATAAAAGCCGTATCGGAAACAGATTGGGCACATGGATGGGGAAAAGGCATGTGCTCACTTGTTTCTCCTAGCCTAGCGGGCAAAGAACGTGAAGAATGTATTAGCCGTATGGCTCGGAAACTAGCCGAGAGAGTGTTCTAAACTACTTCTGGATTAAATAATACCTAGTTTTTCTTTTAACAACCTTAGTTTCTGGGTTTTTTCTTCGCGTGGTAGTGTTGGCAGGTAAATAGGATCCTCTTCGATCTTCTTTATCAACGCAGAGAGCATGTCTTCACCAATGATCTATTTAGCCCTTCTTAACATTCCTAAAGTTCTATTCAACTCTATTCTATTTCGAATGAAACCAAGTATGGTGCCTTCAGCCCACCTCAAATTATGTTGCTTGCTAAATTCAGACGACATAATAATTCAACCTACCATGGGTATTTTTATATTTTTCTGTTAAGATTAGTTAACAGAAGCACTTATTTACCATTTACTTATGGTTTACAAGCAGAACATTCTAAAAATAGACTACAAACTAAACAAAAAAAGGGAATTTAGGCGGCTTAAGATGGCTGTGGGGAGACCTGTGAAGGCTCTAGGTCCCCCTCTGGGTGTCGGCGGATTCAGATTGATGGGAGAGCCATCACCAGACGGGTTTGGAATCCCACACGCTAGCTCATCACGTTGTAGCATTCTTCAGGCACAGGTCGCCCCGTGTCTTGTGGGTTTTTCCCCTTTTTTGATGGTCTGGTTCTAGGCTTCCCTGATGTTATCAGAACTAGGGACTAGCCCATGGCTGTTTCCCAAGCATCTGCCCAATCGGACTCATCAAGTTTTTCTTTCAGACCTTTAAGGCAGATAGCTACTTCCATCCCGCCTTTCTCACCGCAGGAGCGGTAAGCGCTAGCTCCACCTAAAGCCTTTATCTTGCCAATGTACCGGGTCTTACCTTTACTGATCATAGCTGCTTTGGCCATTTTGGATCACTAAATTTTATTATCTGAGTTCTACATTATAAGGCTTGGTAGAACCATGGTGATACAAGGAAGTGATAATGATGTATGAGGAAACATTTCATGTTCGTTTGACTGAGAAACAGATGGAAACCTTATCAAAGTTGGCTGAACAGAGCGGCGCAACTAGGGCTGACGTGGTTCGTCGTGCCATAGAGATTGTAGGTTCGGATGATCATGTTGTCGTGCCTTTAACGACGAAGGAGAGGCTTTTCATAGAGGGAATCTGCAACACGGCGGGCGTTCAACCACCTGACGCAGTTAAAATAGTCTTGTTGTCATACCACACCCTAATGAGTTCTCCCCTATGGAAACTCGTCAGACCCGTAGATGAAATATTAGATGAAATGAAGGTGGAGAAAGATGAGCGAGAAAGAACTGGACGAAGCGGTAAAGAAAATCAAGAAACTTAAAGGAGAGAAGAAACGTTTAATGATAAAAGCCGTAGTGAACTACGTAAAAAGCATGGCTGGCGAGGCTGATGAGTGAAGAAGAGTACGAGGTCGAGTTCGAATACGAAGTTGGCAAGTGGGCTCCTATATCTGGAGCAGTCTACAGAAGCAAGGAAAGGGCGGAGGAGAGGAGTAGAAAAGAGGCGGAGGAGATGGGTGTTGAAACAAGGGTTACGCCGAGAAAACCAGTATGGGAAGAGTGGAACTTCAGAAAGTTATCTTCGAGGATGGGAGGAACCGCACCCGCTGTAAGGGAGATGAAGAAGAGGGGAGAAGCCGGAGCCATAGCCGCATGGGCCATATACAAACAGCACATCAAGAACCTGATCCGGCTGGCTTGCGGAGGAGGTGCTGAAGGTGAATGGGCGAGTGAACCTGCGTTCCGAACAACCATGATAAGGGATCTAGAGGTTGTTGGAGAGGAAGATCTCATAAAACAGATTGATGGACTTTGGAAAAAACACCCGAAGGGGATCCCGCGAAGCGAAATTCTGGATCTACAGGACGATTGGGATGAAACTATTGAAGGAAAGGTTGGAAGAAGGATTCCTGGAAGCCCTGAAGAGTTGACCAGAGAGGAGATAGAGGAATCTAAGAGGATAACCGCTGGAATGTATAAGGTAAAAGTGGAGAAGCCTGAGGAAAAAATCGCAGAGTTGGAAGAGATGAAGAGGGAGCTTGAAAGGAAAATAGAGAGATTGAAGAAGGAAAGGAAATGACTAGCCTTGAGGAGATGAGGCGGGCGACAGTTTGAATTTGAAGATATTATCGGACTTTTTCTGGGTTTATTATGAGTTCTTTAGAAAAAGTGATCGAAGAGTTCAGGCAGGTCGTTGAGGACGAGATAGTTTCCGCTGAAGCCGCTAAGAGAAAATTTGACCTGCTCATAGAACTTCAAAAAATGAAAAATAAACGATTGAGGGGCGAACGACTAACAGACGAGGAGATCCATAGGGCTATGAATCTTTTATGCTGGAACAGTTATGCGGGATGCTGTGCACCAGCAAAAGATTGTCCTTGGAATGCCGCTGTTAGCGACGCTTTAGGAGTAGATTACAAAGGGTTATACGAAGCGAAGGTGAAGATAATAGAAGGAGAGCTTAAGAAAATGTTGGGGTGATCTGGTGAGATGAGTCTGCAGCAGATGAGGGACGAGTTGCGGCGGAGATACGAGAGGTTGAGGAGAGAAGAATCTCTACGTGCTAGAGAGAGGAAGCTGTTCGAGGAGTTGCGTATGGCTGTGAAGGTAAAGCCTTTGCAGCGGACGAGTTCAAACCCCGACGGCCAGATTGAGTTTCCAGAGTTGCTGACAGGAGCGGAGAAGACTGGCTTAGAAAAGATAATGAACCGAGTCATGATCCTAGCGGAGTATGGCAAAGACCCGGAAGCCGAGAGGTTAATGAGGAAACTTGGCTACGCCTTCGTCTTGATGAGGGCTAGAGACTTCTGGACCTACCTATACGACTGGACACAAGAAGCGATAGAGCTCCTAAAGGCACGAGAGATAGAGATCCCGATATAGCCTCTGTTTATGGGGGTTGAAATTGGAGTCGATTAAAGCTTGGCGGATTATGAAGGAAGGGATAAGGGCCACGATAAAAAGTTATTTCCCGAAACTTCCCGATTCTGAAGTTCAGAGGATACTTGAAGAGATAGAGAGGGAGTGCCAAGGGCTTAGCGTCGAAGATATATCTGGTTGCGTCTACAGGAAGCTCGAGGAGATAAGGCTTGGGAAAGCTGGAGGAGTATAGAAAGTCCGAATGTTTTGCAGAGATAGAAAAAATTCTTGTAAACCTGGCCCGTTTCTCTGAGCATGATAAAGTTAGAAGAGACTGGTACGACTATAACAGGTTGTACAGGATTCTTACGGACCCGGTAGAGGAGCTCAACCGATGGGAGGAGGAAGGGGGCTACGACCCGAAGAAGTCGATGTGGCGTAGATTTGTCTGCACAGCCAACAGGTATCTTGGCTGCATGATTAAGATGGGATTAAATCCACCTTGGCTTCGGAAACCTCAAGTCACAATAGAAGTCCACGAACTATATCCAAAATGCGTTAAGTACTCAGATGCCGCCGTCGGAAATGTCCCGACAATAAGAGGTGAACGCTTAGAAGACGTGTACGTCAACCAAGAGGATCTACCGCTACTTGAATGTTGGATCGACTATAAGGTTGGCATAGACAGGATAAAGAAAATCTACTTGGACGAAGAATCTGATGAAGAAGTAAAGAGGCGAGTGAAGGATTTCGCGAGGAAGTATAGCATACCAATAGAGAACAAAATTCCCTGCCCATCAGACGATGAAAAAGTTATGCGTGAATGGGAGAAACCTAGCGATTATGGGGTAACGGACGAGAGACTTAAGAAACTCGTCAGTTTCCTTGGAGAAAGGTCGGAGCAGTGTTGGAAACACCCACATAAACCGCCTTTAGACTCTGTTGCAGCCGCTTTAGCTGAGTCTCTAGATGAAGCCTTCCATAAGGAGTGGCCTTTAGGAGCTTCAGACGCCATAAGCAAGAAAAATGAGAGGCTGAGGCAGAAGCCACCTTGGGCTGTTCCATCTCCGGAGCCTGAATGTGACGCTGTTATTTGCAAGAGGAAGTTCGAAGAAACCATACAAAAAATCTATAGAAAATGATATGTCTGGTAGCCTAAAATCTTTGAGGTTATGTTCTCACTTTCAAACCAGTTATCCTTCAACATCTGGCTGGGGATCTAAAGGTCTCCCAAATGTTACGCTGTATTTCCATCGACAAAGGAAGTGTAATCCTGTCTACTGGTCTTCTGCGGCGTTATTGCTCCCATCTTAAGGGTTCAAGTCCTCCCATAATTGGATAAGAACCTGAAAAAATGCCTTTTATAATTACTTATGACGGAAGATTATTATATATACAATTTCAATATCTATACTCGATAAATGTTGGACAAGTCAAAATGTCCACTTTGCAAGAGAAAATACTCAGATATGTTGAAACATTTTGTGCTTACACATGATATCAAAGACATGAATCATCTAGCAGCAGAGATTGGAAAAGTTGAAGAAGAAGAGAAGATTAAGATTGAATTTAGGAATTATGTAGAAGACCTTTTAAAAAAGATGAAAGAGGGCATAATTTCCGCAAAAGAATATAGAGAACTCATAGTACAATGGTGGAGAGAACATAGAAGAAGTGGAATTGAAAATGGAAGAGATGGAGAAAATTTCTATTAAGGATTTCAAGCCAATTCCTCTTGCGTCAATAGATATCGGGGAGGGCAATGTTCGTAAGACTCGACAAAGGGTTGGTCTCGAAGAATTAAAAGCCAGTATTGAGAAAATAGGCTTGATTCATCCCATTATTGTAGTTGAGACATCTGGTGGCAGATATAAACTAATAGTAGGTCAACGTCGTTATTGGGCATTTTATGAATTGGAAAAAAGGGAAATACCTGCAATTATAATAAACCCAGTAGGCTCCACCATGGAGAAGATAGTTTCTTTTGGAGAGAATATTCATCGAAGAAGTTTACCTTATAACGATACCATTCAAGTATGCGACGAACTCTATAATAGTACTTCTGGCGAACAATTCGAGAGAATAGAGAAAATAGCGAAAACCTTGGGAATCTCGCCTTCGACCGTCTCAAAATATCTTTCTTACAGGCTCGTGCCTGATGAAGTTCGGGAACTGGTGAACGAAAGGAAACTTGGCGCCAATGTAGCCTATAGAATCACATCAGCATTTTGGCCAAATACGGAAAAAATCATAAAAATAGCACAATACATGACCAGAATGACAAAATCTGAGTGGGAACGAGCTTTAGATATAGGAAAAAGGAAGCCGGAAGCCTCAGTAGAAGAAATCATTGAGGGAGCTAAAAAGCCTCAGATTGTTTATCAATTAGTGATACCTTTGGACGCTGAAACAAGAGATCTACTCGCCAATATAGCTAAGGAGAGGAAGATAGACACTGTTACTTTGGTTAAGAATCTCATTGATGATTTTCTTGAGAGTGAATTGAAATGAAAGAAATTAATGAAGAGGAAATACTTGCAAACCTTTATTTAAATCTAAAAGGGCCGAAAAAGAAAAAAGATAATTGGATTACAATCGCCCATAATTGTAAGCAACTGACAGATTATTATGGATCAGCAAAAAAAGTAGCAGAGAAAATGGGAGTCCATTATGAAATAATCAGATCAATCCTTAAACTTTTGACACTGCCACAGGAAGTTCAACAACTTATCAAAAACGATGAAATCCTATTTGATGTAGGACAGAGGATAGCGAGGATAAATGATAAAGAAACTCAAATAAAAGTCGCAAAAGCGGTAGTTGGGTTATCTAATCACGACGCAAGAGAAGTGATTCAATATGCTATAAAATACCCCGAAGCTCCAATAGAGGATTTCAAAAAAAGAGTGATAGACTCTAAAAATAAGATCGAGAAAATAAATTTGGTGATAATCCCGCTCAAAGTAGAGACATATGAGCTGCTCAAAAAAATTGGCGAGAAAGATAAGCTCTCACCTGAAAAGCTACTTTTAAAAATTGTAAATCAATGGATTGAAAATCATAACGATAATGGGTGACTTTCTATGACCTTGGTTATAGCCGCTCCCGGGAAAGATTTTGTCGTTTTAGGTGCTGATAGTAGAGGCGTTATTCAGACTGAAACCGCAAGGGTAGAAATAAACACGATGAAGAAATTGATTCCAATTACAAAGTATACAGCTATATTGATGTATGGCGCTTCCGAGGAAGGAAATCAATTAGTTGAAAAATACAAAACAACCATTAAAAAGGATCTGGAAGAGGCCACTGCAGTAGCCGAAGATTTCTGTGAGTTCTGTCGGGAAGAAGAAAGGAAACTGGCTGATGTACCCAAGCATCCTAATGCATGGTCATGGTTTGGTTTCATCGTTTGCGGCTTAAATAAGATAGGAGACAAATATAGTGCGCCTCTTCTTTACAATCTGCATAATTTAAATGGATTCAGACTCGGGTTATGCAAACCGTATGCTATTAAGGGAAAACCCTTGATTGCGTATTATTTGTTTGCTAAGGAATATAGAGATGACATGACAGTCGATGAATTATGCAAACTTGTCGCTCAATCAATATATGATACCTTATGTATAGATGGGGATGTGGGTGGGTCAATAAAATTAGCGATTATTGACGCTGATGGTTTAAGAGAGATTTCAGACTCAGATACAAGAGATTATATTGAAACTTGGCAATTGAAAGATTTAAGAAGAATCATGGAATAAATGCTTGTCATGAAATTTTGTTCTCTATAATTTCATTCTTAAGTTCAAGTAAGGATATTTTTTTGCCATTTTCATATATGAATGTGAAGTTCGTTTTACTGTTTCTCTCAAGATCAGCGAGTTTGTTAAATAGTTCAGGGCAAGAATTGTATAATTTCTCGAAATCAGATTTTGATTTGTAAGCACCGCACCAGCATTCGGGTGAAGTCCTAAGTTCCTTAAACTCTGTTGGAATCTTAGATTCATATATGTACTTTCGAACTCTTAAATCTGACCAATAGAAGATAGGACTTACAGATATACACTTGAAACTTGGGTGATACCATACAGGAATATAACTGGCTCTTACAGATGATTCGGCAGCTCGTATACCATCTAATACTACTTTTGGTTCTGGCTTTTTCCTTAAATATTCTCCTAATGGTTTGATCTTAAGTTCTCTACAACACCATCTAAAATTGTGTGAAGGAATACCCCATTTCTTAGCAAGAGTGAAAAAGTCTAACTTGGGCTTGACTATTGCAAGATCCACACCAATTTTTCTACATATGCCCTTAACATATGTTAAAGTTTCAGTTATGCCAACTGTCGTATCGACATGAATTGCTTCAACATTTTTATTAACTTTTTGTGCTATCTTTTTGATATATAAAAGTGTACATAAACTATCTAATCCACCACTAAACAGAACATAAGGGGTGGTAGCTTTGATGATACTTTCTAAATCTTCCTCTGTTAGATCAATTCGCTTTCTGATAATTCCAAACTCTTCTTTATTTAGAGGACAAAGATGAAGTAATGAGCCATTCTTATGTATCATAAATTGGGGATCAATTTTCTTCTTTGTATATTTCTTCATTGGCAAACCTGCAGAGTTGCATCTTGGGCATTCAGTTAATAGACCTTTGAGTCCCAAGCCGAGTAGAAAGTCTACACTTTCCAGCCACGGATTTCCCGAAGGATTTATGTCAGGCTTGAAAAGCATAGCTCCTAACCTTCATAACTTTCAATATCTTTTTAACTATCTTGAGCCAAAGATATTTAAGATTTATATAGACTCCGACCATTTTCTCAATATTCAGTGATGTACCAGAGTCCTTTGTTCTCCTGTTAATTATTTGGAAATCTTTGTCAGGTTTCTTTGTGTTTTTCACGCCAAAATTTAATGAGCTCCATTATTATATCGTCAAAACTTCTTCGTTTTCCATTTTCTGACTCCAATTCTCCACGAACCCGTATGAGTTCTTTTCTTGTGGTCTCATAAACCTGAATTGATGTTCTCTTTTCAGACATTCCGCATCTTTAGAAATTATGGGAACTATAGTTATAAAAGTTTCTGTAGAAACCATAAAATTTATATACGTTGGAGATTCTCAGCAATAACATTTATTAGGACCGAAAAAAGACTGAGTATTGACGATGATGGAAACGAGGTACGCTGACAGTTTGAATGATTAGCTTTTCCCGCTCCTGAGTCAAAAAATACCTTGACTATAACGTGAATGTTCCTCGATAGGCTGACTATATGGTCAAGGTTTAAATACTTGAAGGCTGAAAAGTTTTTTGGGATGATCCGATTTGAAGAGAAGCCCGTATGATCTGTGGCTCAACATGGTTGCCGAGAGCGTCAAAACTAGGAGTGGCTACCTTAAGACGATCAACGCCTTTGAGTCCTGGGCGAAGGAGAACTACGGCTTGGATGTCGAGGCGATTCCGAAGGATTGGAGAGAAGCTAAGTATGCAGGTGGGGTTGCTCAAGAGAAGTTTCTGGATGTGTTGAGGGACATCCTGAAAGATTATTTCGCGTGGTTGAAGGGTCTCTACACCCCTATGACCGTGAATAGGTCGATGTCGACCGTGATGAGTTACCTGCACGCCTTTGATGTGCCTGTTAAACCGATTCGGCTTAAACATGCTTACGTGACGTATCACAACAGGGACCTAGCTAAGGAGGATATCCGTAGGATCCTGGATCATTCAAGCATTAGGAACCGGGCGATCTACCTGGTTCTTTACGAAACCGGCATGAGGCCTGACACCTTGACTAACCTGAAGTGGCGCCATGTCAAGGACGAGTTTCTAGGCCACAAAATACCTATGAAGATAGAATTAACCTCAGACATCCTTAAATGCCGGGTTAGTGAACGGTGGACCTTCATAGGGAAGGAAGGCTTTGAAGCATTAAAGAAGTATCTGACGACCAGGCTGCCTTTGAAGGAGGAGGACTACCTATTTGTGAAGGAGAAAGGGTGTAAAGACCCAGGTGGCCAGTTTGGACAAACCGCTCTCTCCCAAGCCTTCAACAAGATGGTGAAGAAGCTTGGGATAGCTGAATCGAGGGGAAAGATGCCTAAAGACATTAGGCTTTACTGTCTCAGAAAGGCGTTCAGAAAGTATATGCAGACAGAAGAGGCGTATAAGGAGTTTTGGATGGGTCATACAAGCACGGCCACCCATTATGTTAGCAGGGATCCTGAGTATCACAGACAACTCTACGCTCAGGGATATGAGAACCTACGTCTCTATAGGCCGGAGGCGGACCATGAAACAGTTGTGAGGTTGATGAAGGAGAATATGGAGTTGAAGCAGCGGGTGGACCGGTTGGAAACTATTTTGGAGGAGTTTGCGGATCTCAAAGCGCAGATTAAACGTGAGAAAAAAATAGTGTGAACATCAGAGATCCTAGAAGTGTCCAAAGTGTCAAGGGTGGTTCCCTCATGGAAATAGATGGCGAACTTAAAACCCTGTATGAGATGCCGTGTATAAAGTGAAAAACGTATTCTAAATCGGTCTTCGGATTTTGGGGGCAAAAAAGGTAGATCTTGAATAAAGTTTTCATATTCATAAAACCCATAAGTGAAGCTCAGAAGCTCCATTTATGGGTAAATAATACCCTGAAGATGGAGAGATGGTAAAACAGAGGAAGTGGAAGGTAGAGGAGACTGTAGAGATAATTCTCCCAGACTGCTTGAAGAGGGATATTGAGAATTTTATTGAGTGTAAGCCAGAGTTGGGCTTCAAGAGTGTCGACGAATTTGTTGCCTGCGCACTCACTGACTTTCTTCGGAAGTCTTCTCGCTTACGGGAGTCTCCGCCTTAACTTCCTCTTCCGTGATCTTATAAAAACCGTATTTGATAAGTAAGTCCCTAGTTGCGGCTGTGATTACATCCACCTTGTAAATATATCCCATCTTTTTAGCTAAATCGGTTTTGAGAAACTCGTCTACAGCGTCTGATAGCGACTTAGGAATTCTTATAGTGGCGTGCTTTGAAGGTTTTTCCTTCGGATACTCCTTCTCCTTCGACATTATCATCCCTCTTTTGTGTCAAAGTTGTTACTTTTCTCTGTAGATTTTCCTTTATAAAATTTGTGGTAGACAAATTCGTAATTATGTTGTTACACCTTTATCACAAAACTTTATATATCGCTTGCGCATAAGATGTATTAATGATGTGATGAGGGTGTTACAAGAGAGGACCGAGGAAAAGTGGACAACTGTGAGGATCGCTACCCCACTCATGGCTCCACTTGAAGATCTAGTAAAAAACGCCAAAGATGAGTTCGGCCTACCACTGTTCAGGAGCAAAACGGACGCCGTTACAGAAGCCGTCAAGGAATTTTTGAAGAAGTACTCAGAGGAGCAGACCTCGAGCACAAAACAAGGAGGGAAGTCGTCTGAGCCCACTGGATGATGCTAAGTTGAAAACAGTTGAGGAGGTCAAAGGAGATCTCCGCAAAGAACTTTATGAGAGGCGTGAGTTACGTAGGCGGGTTAAAAGCGTCATTATTGAAATGGTGAGGGGTAAATGTCCTTTCTGTGGCGAATTTAAGACCCTGATCCATTTAAGGGGAGAAGTAACTGCCTGCGAAGACTGCTTAGAAATCTCGGCCAGCATATTGATGGCTGCCCGTAAGCCGATAAGCAGAGAGAAGATGATTCTCACGTTGAAACTTCAAAAGATCCTGAAGGAGGCTGAGAACGAATGAGCCAATATAGTAGCCATAACAGCGGAGAAAAACTAGATGTCGTGGACTTGATCATAAGCACATTAACGGAACACGAAAAAACGCTTGATAGACTAATAGAGGAACTTGAACACCTATTGAGAAGATTAACGGAGATAGCTGAAACATGCGAAAAATGTCAGCGCGCGCCCAAATAACGAGCAAGAAGCCTTCCTTCTGCCAAGCTTGTGGCAACAATGATCCATACTTCGGTTGCCTTAGAGGTATACTGTGTTCTATGAAAGAAAATTCTGACTAATAGATTATGCTCATGGTATTCCAGCAGAGTGGGGTAATGATGAAGGTTAGCGTTAAAAAGATGGTTAACATCCGCAGTCAAGGATACGAGGCCGGGAAAGAGTATGAGGTTGATGATGGTCTAGGGAAGTGGATGGTGGATCACGATATCGCTGATGAGGTAACCGAAAAACCCAGTCAGCCGAAGGAAGGAACAACCTACGAGCCAGCATACGATAGGTTCCTCGGCTTAGTTGGTCACCACACGGTTCAGATCTACGGAGACTACGGCACCGGCAAATCAAGGTTTGTCCATGCAGTAGCTACAGAAGCCCAGGTTACAGGTAGAAGGGTCCTGTACCTAGATACTGAGGGAAGCCTCTCAGAAAACCATGTTAAAGAACTACAAAACTACGAGTACTTGGGAGACGACCTAGACGCCCTTGTGAAGAGGGTTGAGAGGGCGAAGGAGGAGAAGGAGAAATACAACCTTTTAATCGTGGACTCTGTCGGTCTACCGGTCCTTAATGCTTATGCACGTTGGAGCCTGGACAAAAAGCTTGAGGCAATCCAGAAGCTAGCCCCCATCATGGCTGATACTGTCAGATTTGCGAGAGACGGAAATGGTCTATCGATCGTCACCAACCAATGTGTCAGCGAGTTCAGCAGAGTCGCCAAAAAGCAAGATGAGGAAGAACCCTTAGCACCCTTCGGTGGAAAGATATGCTTTGTACCTAAGCTCATTCTCAGAACTGACCCCTTAATCAGAGATGTCCAGAAGAGCGAATTTAGGCTTCTTGTTTTCAAGGCTAGAGACCTAGCTAGAAACTTCGAGGTCGCAAGGTTCACAATAGATAGCGGAGGCGTGAAGATAGAATGGAAAGTATAAGGATTTCTCTGTCACATAGGAGCGATGTCTGTCCTGACCGCCAGTCTTCTCTCTTTGCAATGACGACATTGACAGGCCTTTTGGGTCTATTGCGGTCATCCCAGAACACTAAAAAAAGAGGCTTGACCAAGGTTGGCTGAAAAGTTTGAGACAGAAGTCGAGTACGAAATACGTCTGCCGCTTCAACACGGCACCCTTAACTTGAAGATAAAAGTCCCGCCGAAAACACTTAGCCTAGAAGAGATCAAACAACTAATCAAACGACTAATCCAAGACGACCTTACATCAAAAGTTACGTCTGAGGGAGAGCACCAGAAACAATGAGTGGTCAGCAGATTAATGGCGTCCTATATCGTGTGCCAACTGGTGAACCTGTTGGCATTCCTAAGCGGCACTTAGCCGTGTTTGGAGTTACCAGGGATTCTGGCAAAACGACGTTCGTTGAGGCTGCAGTTGCTGCGAGTAGCATGAAAGCTATTGTCTTCAGAACTAAACGTGGAGAAATTGGCTTCGACAACGCGAAGTCTCTTCCATTATTCTTTGATGAAAGAGGTTTGACACATTGGAAAGCATTAGAGGGCCTGATCGCCGCCACTCTGGAAGAGAAGGTGCAACGAGAACCAGGTGTAAGATATGCGATCATTAGCGTCTGCAAGAACCCTACTCCTGCAAAATCACTGGCTGAAATACATCAACGAGTGAAAGACAAACTTAAGGATCCCAAACTGAAGGAGTTCATCAAAGAAGTTTTCACGAAACTCGATGCCTATTTAGAAGAGGTATTGCCACAGCTTGAGAGACTGCGGGGCAGGTTTAGCGATCGCCTTGAGCTCCCTGAACCCGGTGTATATGTTGAGGATCTCGAAGGATTAGGCGTGAAAACTGATGAGTTACAGAACTTATTTGTAGCCAGCCTAATCAGGAAGGCATACGAAGAACTTTCAGGCATAATAATCGTAGTTGCTGAAATCTGGAAGTTTCTACCCCAAGACCGAGGCTCGCCAGTCAAATGGGTAATCGAGAAATATGTCAGAGAAATGGGCGTTGTTGAAGGATGGTTATGGCTAGACGCCCAAGATCTCCGTGGTGTGGACAAAAAGCACCTCAGAAGTTTTGACGTTAGACTATTTGGCAGGCAGCCAGATGCCCATGAGATCGACGAGATTCTGAAGGCCTTACCTCTTCCCAAGCAACAGAAGCCTAAACCCGAACAGATTATGACATTGAAGCTGGGTCATTTCTTCGCGAAACTCCGAGACCGGGTGGAATTGGTTTATGTCAAACCAGTTTGGCTGCCTGAATCAGTAGCCATAAGAGTGGCTAAGGGTGAGCTGGAGCCAGATTCAGAGGAAGTCCAGCATTATAAACCGTCATGTGCATTGGAGGATGACGATTTGGTTTGGAAAGAGAAATATGAAGAGGAGAAACGTAACAGAGAGGATCTCGAGAAGCAGTTTCTAGATATCCGCACAAAGACCCATCAGGAACTGAAGCAGGGGCTTGAACAAGAGTTTCGGAACTACCAGGATACAATAAAATCTTTGACTGAAACTGCGAATAGATTTGAAGAGGACAACAAGAGACTGCGTGAGGATCTTAAGACTGCGGATGCATTAAAGTCTGGCATGGATGAGGAGATGGAGAAACTTAGAAAGGAGTCGCAGGGCTTCAGAGAGTTCAAGGATGCCTTAGTGAAGATTATTCCCTTGCCCCAAGTTCAAATCACCGCTGGGCCAGAATCAGTGGTTCCTTCAGAGATCTCCGTGACTGCTGAGCAACCTGCGATTTCTGTGAAGGTTGAACGTAAGCCGTTATCAGTAACTGATAAAGACCTGCTAGGCAAAGTCGCGATCGTCTATGCAGAGGGTGAGCTGGGTGAAGGATGGTTCACAGTATCGGATGTAACCAAGTCTTTTATGAAACATGCGTGGCCAAGAGATCCCAGAACTTCAGCCGTCCTTGATGATCTAGTCCGCTGGGGCTTTCTTGAGAAACGTTACAGCGGGAAAAGGCCGGACTACAGGGTAAAACTTAAGCCTGAAGATGCGAAGGCTAAGGGGCTTTTGAGGGTTTGAATGGAAAAGTGAACATAGAGCAGGAGTTAAGCGATCTTTACGAGCTGAAGCTTAAGGCTAAACGAATAGCCGTAGTCTTCACTCCCTTTGAACTAGAACAATTAAACAATGTTATTGACCTCGGAGCTAAAACTCGGAAAAGTGACTTGACCAAAGAGGCGAGAAAAGAGAAGCGGAGGCTCAACAACTGGGAGAGACATCTGATCCAGATGGATAGGAAACTTTGGAGAAAGATCCGTGAAGCCGAAAAACTGGCGTTTAATGAAAAGGAGACGATATAAGATGGAAGGTTGGCATTGTCATAAGGGTAAAGAAAGGCATTACTTCGTAAACAAAAATGGGTTCTACCGTTCCCTATGTGCAAGAGTCTTACTGTTCAATCCTCTTAGCATACCTGTCTTTGATCAAAGAGATGAAGATGCGTATAACTGCGTGGAATGTAAAAGCCTGCTTGAAGAAAGGAGACAACATAGCTGAAGGGACGAGATAAGAGAAGAAGAAAGAAACGAAAAAAGGTGATAGAATGAAAGAGGATGAGGGTTAAGGATGAGCATAGAGACAAAGGTTAAGAAGTGGAAGTATTCCAGACCGCCTCATATTCCAGAGGGCCAAACAGAATTTCTTCACCCATGTGGCTGCGAAGAATACGAGGAAGACGGCGTTTGGTACCTGAAACAGTGTACTAGACATAAAATCGAAACAGACGCTCTGATTGGAAGAATTCAAAAGCATTGGAACCAAAAAAATAATATTGAACTCTCTTAACTTTTTAATGGAAGGTTACTGTCCGGCTTAGAGAGCACGGAGCGGAACCTTTCAACTGGGGGCCTAGGAGAACTCTCTCTGCACCTCTCCTGGGCACCTTGGAAAACACAACATTATCACAAAACTTTTTAAACAGAAAATCTCTCTTTGTTATTGGTGCAGAGGTAATGGTTTCTGACCGAGAAATTCATGTGTGTTCATGTGTGTGCACGTCCTCTGTCGAAGCGTCTAAATGTGATTGGAAAAAGGGCGAAAATAAGCCTATTTTAGTCTTATTTCATGCACATAATGCACTAGTGAACTGTGTGTTGCCCATATAATATACATAATTCACTAGTGAAATAGTGAAACTCACTGGTGAAATAGTGAATCATGCAGGTTTGAGGTAAATGCCGAGAGTTCCGAAAGGAAAGAAGATGATGGGGGTGTATATTTCAGAGGATATTCTGGAAATTTTTAAACAAATAGTCAAGCAAAAGCATCCGGATATGTATGGTCTTTCAGCCGAAGTTGAGGACGCTATGCGTCTTTGGATCAAGCAACACACACATGAGCACACATTACCTTTACAGATCGAGAAAGTTAACCCAGCTCCAAGAATTTATCAGAGATGGCTTCTTGTGAGAAAAAGGCTTGACTACGAATATGGCGGTGAAATTCCTCACCAAATCACACGGTCAGACTTTGAAGATGCGATTGTGAAGGAGATCGGTTCTGATAAGCGCACTATCATGAAGTATCTTCGACTCTTCCAGAGGTTGGGCTTAATCAAAATTATCTCTGCCGGAATAGTTGAGGTGGTAGGTTGAGCCAGAAGGAGAAGGTTAAGCAGATTAGGGATCACGTTGCTCCAATTTTAGTCAACCAAGCACGGCTTGAAATGATGAGGATGTATAAGCCAGGTGTGGTGGAGCTAGTAGGCGAGGGCAATATGGAAATAATCATGTCGACTGAGCCGTTGAAGTCTATACAAGGGCCGTTCATTCAAAGGGACTTCTACGCCTGCTGCAAGATTCTAATCCCGCTTAAACCGCTCGTACCTCTAAGGGATCCGTCCGCAAGAAACTTGCTTCAAGAGCATGTCTCAGGTAAGATTCATGCCAGATACGGCAACATTGAGAAGTCCCTGAAGGAAGGCAACACACTGATAATTTATTGGATCGACTTTTGGGTAACCAGAGAAGGAGAAGTCTGGCATGAAGATGGAGAAGGCCTATGGCGGAAGGTTCTTCAGATGCCCGAAGGCTTGCTGCAAGCCTGCATTTTAAACCTTAGAGCAAACCTCCACGTAAAATATGTGGTTTAACTAATTATGGGTGAGATATCTAGGCTATTTAGCATTAAAATGGCAAATCCACAAATATTCCCTCATTGGTATGGAGTAGGTACGAATTATTGATCTTGAAATACTTCGTCATTATACCCTCATGGCTAGGTGGATTAAATGGCGCCTCGGAAGTCGGAGAAAAAGTTCATGAAGATAAGCGTCAGCGTACCTTGGGAGCTACTCAGCGAGTTCGACAAGATAATCGAGGAGCATGGGTACCAGCGGAGCGAGGCGATTAGGCGGGGGATGAGAACGGTCATCGACGAGTTGCAGAAGAGGAAGAGGTATAGGAGCCTAGCTGAGGGTGAAAAGTAGGAACCACCGATAGAGTCTAATTTAAACCCTTTGTTTTAGAGGAAGAGCTAGGGTAACCACATTTCCAATTGCTTCACAATAATCATTCCGGAAAAGCCTCTAGGTACTTTTTGACGCGTGTCTTCAGGCGTGGTAGCCTTTCAAGCATCTCCACTATTACTATGAAGGTGCATTCTTCGAGGTACTCAGGTCTCGCGGCGAAGAACGGCCCTTTCCGCTCGTTCTCTTCTCTGTTCATTTTTTCCTTCTTCCTAGTCTGTCTTGAGGTTCTTCAGGTCTTCCGTCATTGCTGACCTTCGACCTTCTTGCGCAGAGGACATTTACACCAGTATTCCTTATGGCTACATCTAAACTTCTCAATGAATTTGTATCGCCTTTTGGTTCGGTATTCTGAGCACTTTTTCATAAATGGGCATAGCATTCAACCTCTAACCTCTTTGATGATTTTTACGATTATGATGATTAGTTCTACAATGAAGATTGTAAGGAAGACCCATAGCACAAACTCAGTTAGGCTCATGGTTTATCATTTATGAAGTTGGAATCAATAGTTGTTTTACTATATTTAGTAATTCTACTGGATATCGTTAAAAAACTTTTTGCAGTATCCAACTTAGAGGCTTCATAATGTCAAAAAAGAGAGTCTTGGGAAGTTCCACTGTTACCCGAAATTATCAAGTTACGATTCCAAGCCGTGTTAGAGCCGAATTCAAGTTTGATGAAGGAGACCTAATTTTATTCGTTGAGGAAGATGGGAGACTAATCATTGAGAAAGGCTAATTTATTCCTTGACTCTCTCTTTCTCTATATACATTATACAGTTGAACAGAAAATGTTCAACATTACCCCGAGGCGAGTAGTTTTTCTCAATTATGACTCTCAAACCACAGATAAATTTTTCTGTTAATATAACTTAATGGCTAAGAAGTCTTTGGTACTCTTTAACTATCTCATTATAGACAGATAGCAACTCATCGCTTTTAGCTATCGGCTTTACGTGACGCCCTAATGCAACGCGGTCTTTGTGGATAAGGCAGTAGTATCCAATTTTCCTTCTCTTAAGAATCAGGTGGAATTCTTCCTTGACGAATTCACCAGAATGTAATCTCTTATTAGGGGTCACATCCTTCCACCCTAAGTTCCGGAGAGCCTTCAGAAAGATTACTACATTCAAGTTGTAAATATCTTTCCTCATTGCGATGACCTTTTGGCGTATCTTAATAATGTTCTTATTACACTCTCGACTTGGCTGTAGTTTTTGGCAAGTTTTGCTATCCTGATTGCCTGTCTAACATCTCTGGACCCAAGTGCTGAGGACACCTTTTCGGCGATGTAAAGTGCGAGTTGGGGTGCTACCTGTCTCCGCGTTAAGACGTGGCTGACGATCTTTGCGAACTCCGTTTCTGAGTAAGGGTGAAAATGCAATACTTGAAATCTGCTTATTACCTCTGGCGGAATCCCATCAAGCCTGTTGCCACCTGCAAAAACTATTGTGTCCAGGTGAACCTCACGCGTTTTCCCGTAAATAACCTCGGTGACTCTCCCTGTTTCACATAGACTGAGTAGTATTGCGTAGTCTTGCAGAGCCATCTTATCTACCTCGTCCACAAGGAGGAATCTCGGTTCAGTATTCATTAGATACTCCGCCAGTCCAGCCTTAGAGGTTCTTGAACCCAAAACATACTTCGACTTCGGCAACTTCTCGAGGCAGAAAAGGAACAGTGACTTTGCTGAGGCGGGCGGTCCAACCATCATAAAATGAACCCGGTCTTCGCTTTCTCCGTAGAGACTCTTAAAGAACAGTTGTTTAACATCCTCGTAGCCCACGACATCATCGAACAGATCCATTGGGATCTCTTCCGTTGAAGTTTCATCCATCATAAAGATCGTTGTTAACCTTAAAGCCTCTTCAACGGCTTCCCTATCAGCTAAACGGTAATATGTGCGACTTCCTGTCTTGTGGCCTACCTTTAAAACCTTTTTAAGCACCAGCGTCTTCAACATCTGAGGCTGAGCTGGCAACTCATACCACTCAAACCCCTTCCAGCCATAGTCGATCTCATTCTCGTCCTCTATGCTGATCGCCGAGCTAAGTAAATCGTACAGTTCAGGACTGGTTTTTAGTAACTCCACTACTTCACTACTCAACGCACTCTTCAAAAATATTCAACTCCCTATTCTGACTCTACCTCTGATTCGTGGAGACTTAAGAACTCGTTGATCGCCTGGTCTATCATATTTCCCATTCTGCTTCTTCCTTTTCCCCTGTACTTTTTCCAGAGAAATTCTCGAAGCCTTTCTTCAGTTTCATCCTTTATTGTTACTGTTATGGTTCCCATTAAATTACCTCTTTTGCTAAATAATACTTAACTACGTAAATATAAAATAGAGGGAATGTTGATTACAGTTTTTTCAGCATACGTTTTCGTTCGCGACGCTTCTTTTCTGAGGCCCGCATTCCAGCATCCCATATGTCTCTCTTCAATCTGTCAAGAAGTTGCTGCTCGTAGTCGTCTAAAGGTCTCACACCGAGCTCTTTTTCAATCTGGTCGATGTTTGAGGCTCTCTTACATCTCCTCATTAGTTGGCACACTAGGTAACAGTAGATGTTAGTCCATTCGTGGTCTAGGGCTCTGGACATAGAGGCGGTGTAAAGGTGGGCTACAACCTCCGCGTCTGTGGCTTTACCTTCCTCTCCTTTCATAACCTGTATTAGCCGTTCAAGCAGGATCTCGCTCCGTATCCATGATGGTAAAGTGTCGGTCCAAGCATGTCCCATAGAGTCATAGACTACCGGCCTCTCGAAGGCTGAGAAGAGAAGGTTCCATTTACGTTCCCCTTCCTTCTCTTCCTCCTTCAGAACCTTTGGGATCCGTTCGTCAAGAAACTTCTGGAAGCCGTCGACATCAAGTAGGAAGGGAT
>Ga0315314_1000325_pt1 | contig 58747 bp, 57 predicted proteins | sample TDP9_MG_FD_203631 | JGI IMG/M metagenome (GOLD analysis project Ga0315314, IMG submission 203631) | Freshwater sediment microbial communities from Lake Towuti, South Sulawesi, Indonesia - TDP9 | ecosystem: Environmental > Aquatic > Freshwater > Lake > Sediment | place: Indonesia: South Sulawesi... | reverse complement strand
GGACTCCCAGCCCCGGCTCAACTTCGAACTCGCTCTGGGCTTCTGGCGTGAGTCCCATCTCCTCGGCTTTCCCAAGAATTGCCTGCGCAATGGGATGCTCCGAGTATCTTTCTGCTATTGCAGCCAGCCTGATCACTTCAGACTCAGTTTGGCCATGAAAAGCCTTCACGTCCACAACCTTTGGATGCCCCGTAGTGATTGTTCCAGTCTTGTCTAGAACAAGTGTGTTGACTTTGCTGAGTTTCTCCAAGCTCTCTCCGTTCCGTATCAAGATCCCTCTCCGCGCTGAATTTCCTATGCTTGCGATAACGGCTGTTGGTGTCGCGAGGGTCAGAGCGCAAGGACATGCTATGACAAAGACCGAAGCCACTCTGAGAGGATCACGTGTATACAAGAATACTCCCAGTCCTAGGGCGAGGATTATCGGCGTGAAGTACTTCGCATACTTGTCCGCGACTCTCTCTATAGGAGCCCGGTTCTCCTCAGCCTCCCTCACCATCGATATTATCCGTCCGTACGTGCTTTCTTCGCCGACGGCGCTTACTTTCAACTCCAGTGCCCCAAGCTCAACAATGGTACCGCTATACACGTTATCTCCCTCGGCCTTCTCCACAGGCACGGACTCGCCAGTCACCGACGCTTGATTGATGCTAGCCTGCCCTTTGAGAACAATACCGTCCACGGGAACCTTCTCTCCAGGTTTCACAATCACTGTCTCTTCCAGCTTAACATCCTCAACCTTGACCTCGACCTCTTTTCCATCTCTAATGACAATAGCAGTCTTGGGAGAGTCCTCAATCAACTTCTGAATGGCCTTGGAAGCCCTCTTGGAGGCGTAGCTCTCCATCACCTCGCCTCCACCCAGCATCAACGCTACCACCGCAGCGGCCACGTACTCTCCAACAACAACTGAGGCTACAACAGCAACTGTTGCCAATAGATCAATGCCGAAAACGCCCTCAAGAAGAGAGGTCACAGCGCTATGTGCGATCAATGAGCCTCCTAGAACCGCAGCGGATAACCCTAGGATCTCGCTTGTGGGTTTCGGTAGCAGCGAGAATGCTGAAGAGAACCAGCTTGAGGCGGCAAAGGCGGAACAGATGGCCAGCAGGGTGATCTTCCACTTCATCTCTGAACCACTAGAACCAATGTAGCTTGGATCTCCAGAAGATCACAGGAACTTGGATAGCGCCTCTGTAAGGTCAGAGACATATCTCTCAGCCTTCCCCTGCTTCACGGCATTAGCGAGACACGTTTCCACATGGTCCTCCAGAACGATTCTTCCTACCTTGTTTAGTGCCGTGCGGACAGCGACAATCTGAAGCAAGACATCTGGGCACCCGCGCTCCTCCTCCACCATCTTCCTCACTCCGCGGACATGCCCCTCTATTCTGGACAGCCTATCCAGAACCTCTTTTCTTCTCTTGTGAACGGAAGTCACGGTATCCCCTCTAGGGGGAGGGGATTCGTCGAGATAAGCCTTGCGATACACACTGAGTATGTACACAGCATTCAGTGAACGAAATTCAGACAGGATCCCCTGTTTGCAGTTAGGAAACTCATCAAGAAAGAGCTGCTCACTTCAGAAAAATTCTCGAACCCCACAAATTCACTTGACTAAGCTTAGGTAGCGTGATGGTGGACCGGGCGGGACTCAGACCCAATAGGGTTCAAACCCCAACCGAGGGGAATCCTTGAAACACCCGCTTCAATTGCAATGATGACGCCAGGGTGATGTCCTTCTCCACTTTAGACCTCCAACGCATAAGAAGACCCAAGCAGAATGCAATCGCAAAACGGCCGGCCGCTATTTGAGATTAGAAGGACGTTTCTATATCATTTAAGAAGCTCATCGAAGCTCGCAGTTCTTGTTTGCTTGTTCAACTGTTCAATTCTTATTGTCCAAGTCTTCTTGTTCTGAGGCATCAGAATCAGGGCTGCCTCTTCTTGCAGGAATTCTTTCAAGAATTCCATCTTCTTATGGGAAGGGAGACGCGTACGGACGACCTCACACCATGCAGCTCGAAAACCTAACTGACGCGATTTGTTTGGTGGCGGCACAAGCAAGAAGTCCGGCCGATACACGTCGATCTTGTATCCCTTTCGTGAAAGTAGTTCTATGCGATGTCTTACACCCATCAGTCCCTTCTCATGAATCTCCTTGCCCTTTGGCCCTTTGGTCCTTTGGTGTAGTCATTAACGCGCAAGTCAACACACTTGAAAGATGATCGAAGAAACGAGGAGTAATAAACTGAACGATCCTAAACCGCCAGTAAGCAGCTTAACCATAACTCAGGCCCCTACGGCTCGAACTATTCTACCGAGACATCGAAACCACCATCTAATGTCTAACCTCTATTGTCTCTACTGTGGCATACGACGCTCGGCCGGTCCAGAAGGAGTCCATTGATCGGCAAGAGTGGATGCGTAAACTCATCTGATTCCCGAGTCGACTATGGCATCGCACACGGTGGGAACACGTAGTCCCATATCAAAGAAGCAAGTCGTTCCCGACCTACGGCCGGCCCACTATCGACTAGGACAAGTTGCGGCTAAAACCTTAAGAGCGGTTCATCGACGTAATTTCCAATATTGCCAAGGCCGCCTCGATGAAGTTCGTTGTGGCAATATTGCAGGTTGTTTCAACAACACTGTTTGCACTATCTGGTTTCTTCTACGGCAAATACATACCAGAAGATCAGACACGAACCTTTTTGGAACCTTCGCAGACACGAGGGAAGTTCAGGCAACTGAGACAATCCGTTGCAGAGATGGGCCACCGGTGGCTCCAGAAGAGGAATATGAAGAAGCAATGCGAGAGGATTGGGAATCAAGAGCGGGAATAGACGCCAAATCCGAACTGCCATTTTCACGTACGGCCGGCCGTAGTGAGAATTGGAGCTTTGTTCCTGGTCGGTGAAACCCTTTCTGCAATACCATGCTATGCCTTGATTTCGAGGCCTAGTCTTCTTCGATGTTCACCGAGGCTGTGCGGAAGTTTCTGCTTTCCTTACGAAACAGAATCATTAGAAGCCTACTTCTCTACCTCTCGTTGTTTCTTTCTCTTGAATACTTTTGGTGGATTCGACTGGGACAGAAGCCAACACTTTACTCAGCAGAGTACTGGAAACTCATCGTGAATCTTAACGTTAGGCAACTCGGTACGGTTCTTCTGGGGTTCGGCGCAGTCCTCATTTGCCTGATTGTTTCCGCGTTGCCCCTCACGGTTGTTCTTCTTGTTCAGGATCTTTTGGACAGAAGGTATGGATCATTCATCTCGACTTGCATTTCAATTCCGAGTTTTCTCACGCTTTTCTTTTCTAGCTCTGCGTTCGCGGCCGGCCGGGCGAGAGCCATAAAGACCGCCAAGACAGGGTTGAAAAAGGTACGGGCTCTCATTGAATCCACGGGAAGAACAGAACATTTCGGAACTGCTTGGGATCAAGAATTATATGGGCTGACAGTTCTCGCAAGAAAGAAGATCCGATAGGACGTGCATACTTATCTGTCCACTCTGAGGCGGTCATAATTTTGGAAAAAGCGATGCAGATGCATTTGAAAGCCGAAGAATATCATGCCGCCGGGAGAGTTAGGAACCTCATAGAGCATATAACAGGAAAAGAGTATCAGGGTAACCTTGTAAGATAGGGCGCGCCATCAACCCACGAATTCGAGGTTTCGATCTTTGAAGCGCACGCTTCCGCAGAGGCGGCGGGCCTACAACAGGGAGTTCCCAGTGATGTAATCCACGACATCTTCTTTGAGTTCTTCTTTGAGGCCACTGACGCAGGCGGCATTTGCGAGCCGGCGCTCGTCTTCAGGTAGCTCCTTCAGTGCGAGCTCCTTGAAAACGCAACCCATGAGCCTATCGATGAATCTCCGAGCTACGTCAGAGAAATCTTCGATCGCATCGGAGGCAAGTCGGAGTCATTTCCCGTGTGGGTTTCTTGTCACAGGTTGCAGTCAATTCTCGGACGTTCAGGCCTTCGTTTGCCCAGAGAAGAAGGTCTATTTGTCAAGTTTGTTATTGCTTTCGCATGGTTCTGAGCAGGCAGATCTGCAGTCAGTCCCTTATCGCCTCGATCACGCTGACAACGTTCCAGAGCTTGACCCTTGTATATGCAGGCATGTTGGGGTCTTGCGATACCTAATCCATGATCGAAATAGTATTCGACGCTCTCACTCCCAAGCCATATTCTGATGCCTGCAGCGAATCCGCGGCTTCCTTCGCCGCTCGCCTGATGTTTCTAGGAGTCGTGTTATCTTGAGCAACCTCGTTCAGCATCATTAGAGCCTGATTGACGCGCGACAGATAGTCGTTCTTCCTCTTCGAAAGCTTCTTCCTGGCCAAGTTTGACCTAGCCATCATTAATGTGATCACTCTTCAGTCCAAGGGACTAGCCAAAATCCTTTCCTCAGGCCGTCGCGCTGAGCGATGATGAGTCGTATCTGGATAGAGCTGCCTACCTCCCAAGATCGGTGTCCCAATGTCAACAGATCTAAGACCATATCAGTTAGTTCATCTTGACTTTCGATAGTGTCGTATCGACTCTGATCCCATATGGCTCTAGTTCCGAAAGGATTTCTGATCGGATACTCTTGCTGAGCGCCTCCGGAGGGAGAACTCCCTTCTCTTCGATGTGAGTGATCTTCTTTGCGAATATCGCTGCAGCCACTCCTGCGCCGTATGCCACATATGTTGCGCCGGCTATCCTCTTGTTGATCTGCGTAGCGCTCGGAAACATGACGGAAAGCCTACTTCTCATCAAGTCACGACCTTTCTTCCCTTCAATCTGAACTACAATGCCAAATCTAGCTTCCTCGATTACGTTGTTCCTGATCATGCTATTCCATTCTCGAGGAGTTGGTGTTGCTGGCAACAATGAAAGAAGGAACTCTTTAGGGACTACCTTGGAATGTGCCATCTTTCTTGGGCGGCTGTCGAACATGCCCAGCTGATAGAAGATACGAGCGATGTCAATGTCCTCGCCGGACAATTTTGCGTCGACGTACCTAGTCTTAATGATGCGAGGTAAGGTCAACGGTTCGTCTTGACATATTAAGTAACAGATGCGCCAACCCAGTTTCGGAAAGAAGAAGCGTTCCTTACCATTGAAAAGCGGCTTGATGCTCCATCTGCCTGATTCATATATGACGGGTTTTGTTGTAAGTTCATCATAGGCAAGGTATGGAGACCACGACGATACGAACTTGTTGCTGCGAATACTTTCAACTAGTCTTATCTTTATCTTCTGAACTTCATCAAGATGTTCCGAACCTTCTCTCGCGAGGAGGTTCGAAATACCAGGCGCCGCCCCTGTATTGATTAGCCCGACAAGTCCGGAACTTCTATATTGATTGTCAAACCTGAATTGTTCACATTCTATTGGATTTGACAGATGATGGGCTGCCATGTCTAAGTAGTTTGCCCCTGTATTAAGGCAGGCTTTCATAACAGTCAGATTCCAGAAAGAAGAAGCTGCATTTATGACCAAGTCCATACCTTCGGCTACTTTCGAAACACTGTCGACATCACTAGCGTCCAGTTTGAGAAGTCTTATTTGCCGAAGTCTTGGAATGTACGCTCTTGCTGTTTTCAGATCTCTTGATCCGCACACAATCTCGTTTACCGAACGGTCCCGAATCAGGCATCTCATTATGACGTATGCTGTCGCCCCAGCTCCTACAATGAGAATCCTCATGTTCAAACCAGACTCATGTCAGGCCTTATCTTCCTCGTACAGTTGGCAGAAAAGCTAGTACGCCGATAAGAGACGCCAGAGCGATACCAGCTACAGAAACAGCTTCGCGGTATCCCTCGAAGAATTGGAAGATGAGCATAAGTGGCACGTAGATCTGCATCAGACCGAGGGTCATCATCAGAATCCAGTCTCTTCTTTCTTGATCTTCTGCGGTCTGTAGTCTCCATCGATCTTCCAGATGGCCCTCCAATCGAAGAATATTGTCCATTCGATGCTCAAGAGATGATCTCAACGGCGGAAGATTCATTAGCCTAAGCAGTTCAGCCATCATTCTTCCGTGATCCTGATATCGTGACATCTCGCATGACAGTAGTATGTGAAGGGTTTCAAGGGATTCCATCCTAAGAAGCTCTAGAGAGTCTAGGCATCTCTGTATCGCCTCAACGTAACGCCGGCCTTGAAGACTGCGGTCTGGTCTTGCATACTTTAGAGCATTGCGGGCCATCTCCTCGGCCATAGAGTCAAAAGCCCTCATCATGCATCTGATCCAAGAGACTACTTCGATTGTCTGAGCATATTGATCAACCAGATATTGCGGGTCATCGGGCAGATATATGATCGCATGATTTTCATCGACCCAAAATAGATCTCCTGCATGAGAGCGAATTGTTGCCAGATTCCGTTGCTTGAGCCATTCCTCAGGCAGATTGACATGCATCCAGTCGTCAAGCGTAGCCCTAGCCTCACGTTGTCCAATCAGAATCCCCTTGAACTCCGATTGCTGCAACAGAGCTTCCGCATAGGCTAGTCTACCATCTATTGTAACGCTCCTAAGATAGAGATAACTAAACCAATCTCTGTTAGGATCGATACTCCAAGCTCGACTTGCCTCAATGGTTCCTGTTCCTTGGAATACGGCTTGAACCCTATTGAGGATGGTCTGAGCAATAGATCTTAGATTGGCATAGGAGTGGCGCTCAAGCTGGATTTGATTCAGGGCAAGACTTGCAATGCCACAGCTCTCCGATTTGTTCTCTGCACGAGCTATGTGCCTCAAAGCATCACAAGCTTCAATTAACAGTTCGTCGATTTCCTTCCGGCAACGAGGTAGGCTGTCCGTATCGTCGTTCAAATGACAGAGACATAACGCCCGCAGCTTTTGTTTGATCCGGTGTGTCAAGTCAACGATTGTATCCTCCGACGCTGAGGCCTTTCCGCTCTTCTTTTCATCCTTTGTTTCCTTGCCAGCCAGAATCTCGATGTACTTCAAATACTCAAACGCGAAAGGGTACGGAACATTCCTAGCGATCTTGTAGACCTCTTCCTCCGTATACTGATGACCAGTCTTGTCTACCCAGAATATCGGAACCTGCCCAGAATGAGGCGCGATGAGCGATTGAAGAGTTCTTATTCTTGAAACCGACGTATTGGACTCTTGGTCATTGCAGTCCTTTCTTACCATGTTCGTGCTCATACAAATTGAACAGATTCCAAGCAAACTGAACTTCAGCGCAATCTCCACTTTGTAGATTGAGGTGCCAACAATATAAGCAGGCGAAAAGAACACTGTAAACCCGCGGATATTACGCCTCCCAATAGCCGTATCGAAAATATCGTGTAGGACAAATGGACTTGCAAGTAGTATATTACCCAATCCCAGTCTTGTCGATATCAGTCCCGTAACGTCCGACCTGTTCTTTGTGCTGATATGGCAGACGCTGTTGTAAAGATCCTCGGTTAGCACCGGGTTGGCGAAGGCAGACATCATCCACCTGACCTCGCCCTCCCGAATTGAAAAGCGCAAGCCTTCCCCTTCTCTTTCAGTGAAACTGACGGATCGCTTTCGAAACTCCTTCAGTCTTCTATGCATAAACTCCCTATGTGCTCTCAACTCCGAGTACAATTCAGAAGAACCAAGATCAAGCAGCGCATCCATGTGATCGTCAACTTCGCGGAGGATGTCCTCTGACGCTTCTTTGGACATCTTGTTTGACTCGACATCTATGTGCGCGGAGGCTATAACGTTGAGTGACGAGTGTAGGTGAAAGTTCTTCTGCACATAGCTTAATAGGAGATTGATGATTCGGCTTCTCGACTCCATCGACTCAACTTTTCGGATTGCTTCCTGCTCAAATTCGACGCAAATGCCTGAGTAATGTTTCAGCGCGCGAGCGTCATTCAGTATAATTGAGTTCTCACAATACACATAGGAGATCAGTGCTCGTGCAAGTAACGCGAAGCAGTTGAGGAGTGCTCTGACTGATTCGTCAAGCCGTTCATTGTTCTCCGATAGAAATCGCTCCAAAACCAAGGAACTGCAGTAGAACATCTCCCTAATCTCATCGTACTCATAGCTAGCCTGCCACTTTTCATATGCGCGTCCAAAGATCTTGAAGAATTTTGCTAGAGATGACCTTGCCTCTTCCTCGATTGTGAGAGTTGCGCACCCTCGCTCTCCAAGAGCTGCTAGGTATTTATCTGCATGTGCAGACATCTTGCCATACTCTTCCCTCTCAAAGCTATCGAGAATCCTCTGAAAGAGTTCGTCCGCATTCATTGCGATCAAATTGCAGTCAGGGCACATAGCTCATCCAAGCTCTGAACGGATATTCATATATCCTGAGACAGCTTTCTCTTGAAGATTATCATCGACACTCTCTTACTCTGACGCACTCTCTTGGCTGCAGGTATCCCTTTTGAATGGCACCCCCTTGCAACACTAGAATCCTTATGAATGACCCATGACAATAGCAAGGAGAAGTTGCGAGATGTTCAGCAAGATTCCTAGATCTTCCTTTGAGCGGTTCCATCGCCTCTTCAAGGGGAACTTCTACGAAGCCTGCTATGCCTGTGGTGGCCAGTGTGAGTACAACAAGATCGGTACACTGTTGCCAGGCGAGAAAGAGTTTATTGCTAGAAGAATGGGGCTTCCGCTTCTCGCATTTGAAAACCGATACCTCGACAAACTTGAGACCTCTCTGGGAACTGTTGACGTTTTGAAGCTAGTATATGGCTGTCCATTTCTTGATTCAAGATTCAATTGTACAGTGAAAAGGTTTAAGCCGGTTCTGTGTGAAATCTATCCCATCGTGCTTCTGGCTGAAAGAGGAGAGGTCAAGTTCAGAATTGATGAGCGCTGTCCACTGTCAAAAGATAACTTCGTAAGAGCTCATCTCGTGAATGTTGGGGCTCAGGCTATAAGGAACCTCAAAGTTCCTCCTAAGTTTGTGAATTTGATAGAGCAGTATGATGACCTCAACTTCGACTACAAGAAGATCGAGAAGACCAGAAAAAATAGGGAAGATTGCGAAACCTTTGTCCTGCAGGACCTACTCAGCTTCAGACTCAAGAGCAGGGACCTTCCCGAAAAGTTGGCCGTCCAAGGACCTTGTGTTGAATCGTTGCGGCGTCTTCACAATGGCCGACGTGCATCTGCTGCACAGTAGACTTTCGTGTGGATGCTTGATGTCGATTGATGGTTGTCCCAGTTCCATGAAAGGGTTGGATAACCAAAAATGGCAAGGCAAGAACTGGTTATGAAGAAACTGTTCGAAGACAATATAAACAGTGTTTTGCCCTCGCACGATGCTGGAGTGAAAGCGTATGACAGGTTGCGAGCCAGAATCCGTTATGATGATGTTGAATCCGTTGCCTCCCTAAATCAAGCATATGAACTGTATCAGAAGGCAGCAGATCCATGTAGCTTTTACAATGTCAAAGTACAAAAGCCAGACGAAAGATTTGAGAAGATCTATGCCTTGATGAAGCACATCTTTGAGGTTCAGGTCCTAGAATCAAAGGAGAGACTGGCAGATTCGATTATTCGAACTGAGCTAGGAGTTCACAAATTTCCGTGCATCATCATTGCTAGGGCTTTCACAGTGCCGGGAACTCAGCTATATGACGATAATGGAAACCTTACAAGGTTTTCTGCGGATGCTGTCGGAGAAACCGAAGTCATTGTCAGCTTTGTGTCAGGGAATTATATGCCTCTAAAGAGAAGTTACACAGGTTGCGCGATTGGTGCTGTTGGCCATTTGGCCACGCTATCGAGGTTTAGAAGGAACCAAGAGCATCGGCATGGATCATCCGTATTGAAAGCCTTTCTTGAGACAACGTCGATCATGGCTCGTGAAAGGAAAGAGAGGCTCACTCTTGTGGCGGTGGAAGCAACAGAGGACTCAAAGGGATTCTGGTATAGAAATGGATTTAGATGGGCCCAAGACACCACGTATGCTCAGCCTCCACTCGCATTCAACACAGAGACGGGAGATCCGATATTTGGCGAAGTCCCTGAGTTGCTCATGATTCTACCTATGAGAGGAGAGACAGCGATTTCAAAACAGCTTCTCAAAGAATCCGTGCGAACCATGTATGTGAATTGGTGCCTTGACAAATATCGACGACTGCCAAGGGTTGATGTGAAGAATATGATACGTCATTATGTTATGGGAAAAGTGTTCAGACAATTTCTATCGTCTCTTAATGAAATTGAGGGTGAGCATGTCCCACTCATTGCGCCCCCAGGCGTATGAGATGGATGTACCTTGCTAAGTCATCTAGATTAGCGCCCTGAGATCCTCAAGCAAGGTTGGCTCCCACTACTCGCGCAACCGCCTTGCCTTATGAATCAGGGCGATCAGTTCAACAACAATCCTCGCTGCATGAAGAGAAGTTATGTTTCCGTGATCGTATGGTGGCGCAACTTCAACAACATCGAAGCCGACAACTCTGCGGTCCACAAAACCGGAAAGAATGTTGAACAATGTATCTAGGTTGATTCCCTCGGGAGAAGGGAAAGTCGTTCCCGGAGCGAAACACGCATCAAGAACGTCAATGTCAATACTTATGTAGATTCTCCTAGACCCTTTCAAATCCTCGCGGATTGCGTCAATGACATTCGATGTTCCCACGCGATGAAGATCATACACGGTGAAATAGGTCAGTTCGTTGCTCCGCGCAAATTCTAGTTCTTCCTTGCTCGCCGTCCTTACGCCCACCTGCACAATGTTCTTCCCTCCTATCGTCTCAACCATTCGTCTGAATACTGTTGCATGACTATACTTTCTGCCAGTTGGGTATTCATCTCGCGCGTCCATATGTGCGTCAAAATCCAATATCTTCAGATCTCCAGTCGTCGCGGCGCCAAGAGTGACTGAGTGCTCTCCTCCCAAGAGGATTGGAATCTTGTTGACCGATACTAAGTCCTGAAAGACCACTCTGATTCTCTTCATAGTATCGTGGAAATCTCCGCCCGCAATGTTAAGATCACCAATATCGTGAATCTTTAACTCATTCAGATCTTGGTCTGTTCTCCAACTGTACGTATCAATACAAAGGGACGCGTCTCTTATTGAGGCTGGCCCAAGTCTAGTTCCAGGTCTCCACGTGACTGTTTCGTCATATGGTATGCCCAAAACGGCGTAGTTGCTCTCATCGAGTCCATTCTGAACTCCCCAGAAACACCGTGGATTCGGATTGATGTACGGCAAGTGGTCACGCAGTATTTCTTCGAGATCAGACCTCACGAGGCTCCGCGACCTCCACGGTACTATTGGCCTTTTAACCGTAATAATAAGTGTTCCCGAGAAAGAAGCACTCAATATAAAGGTCAGGATAGCCAACGTGGTAGATTCCTAGTCTGCCTTGGAGTAGAAAGTCATTGGACGCTGTCTTGAGTTAGATGACTTTCGCTCTAGCCATCCTTTAATGTCGTTCAATTGGGACTGCCCTGAGGAAAGGATTTCAGTTAGTTCGTCGGGTTCACGAATAACTTCACTAATGGTGGGGATTGAGCTTGCCAGTGCAGAAGGCTTCGAAGAGAAAGGAAGAGTATCAGTCACGTATCAATCAGGCGTTGGCTATGCTTAACGAGGTTGCTCAAGATAACACGACTCCTAGAAACATCAGGCGAGCGGCGAAGGAGGCCGCAGACGCTTTACAGGCGACAGAGCACAGCTTGGGCGTAAGGGCATCCAACGCCATCTCCATTCTGGACGAGATATCTCAGGATCCGAACATGCCCCCCTATACAAGAGTGAAGCTATGGAACGTCGTCAGTGTGATTGAAGCCATAAAGGACTGACTACAGCCGGCCGTATAGAGTGCTTTAGCATTAGTTTCGAGGTTCGGGGAATGCAACAAGCTGATAGAATCACGATCGAGGTTACTCTCATTGATATTGAAAGGGTCGGACAGCATAGAGACGGACACTTATCATAGGTATGGTCCGGATCCCTACAAGATCGACGGCCGGCCGTACGGAGAACTCCTCTTCACCGCTTGGACTATCGTAGAACCATTTACCTTTCCTCAGCCACGCCAATAGGACGCGGGCCTCGGCCTCAACCCCACGCCTATCCGCAGTTAGAAAAGCGATGGCTCCAGCGTTGACACATGCCTCCATGAACCTCTCAAACGCCCCAGTAACCGTTAGGCCGCTTCCGCTAGCCAACTCCTTGAACCTAGCGTATAGCGCGGGGTCGAAACGAAACGCCTTGAAAGCCTTTGGCATACCTATCCCCTGTATATGCAAAGCGTATCAGCGAATTGTATAGATCGAAGGACGAGAGGTTGGTGCCACCCTTCCTACAGTGCTAAGCCCATTTCATTTTCAATGGTGGACCGGGCGGGATTTGAACCCGCGGCTTCCGCGTCTCTCTCCTGCGTGATGCGAACGCGGCGTTTGTACTGACGGCTTTGGCAGAGGCCGTCATTCATACCAGACTGAACTACCGGCCCTTGATGTCAATACTTGTGGTCATTCACTCCTATGCTGTCTGGCCAATATGGCAGACTACCACTGCGTTCAACGCTCCTAAAGAGCTTTCCGCGAATCCGCGTGTCAAGCCTTAGCTCTCGAATTGCAACAATGCTGCAACGAGGAATGGTTTCCCTTTTCATGACCCTTGGAATCCATCCTGCGACACACTTGATGGCACACCTTGCTGCCCTGATCCTGATGAAGAATTGCTGAGGACCTCCAACGATTGTTTGGAGAGAAGGGGCCTTCTTCAGGGGTTCAGGATCCACAGTGAATAATTCAGGTAACTGGCAAAGCTTACCCAGAGGAGATAAGGAACCAGCAGCAAGGCAGCCTTCTTTGATACCTTCAAGAAGGAGGTAACGGTCAGCACAATCATCATCCACAACGCCACGATTCTGATCAGGCCGAGCAACGTTGACTGCAGTCCAAAGAATAGGTAAGACCAGAGGATGTTCAAAGCCAATTGAACGCCGAATATCACAACTGATCTTCTTACCTCGCGCCTCTCCAGCCCGACATTCCAGATAAGGAAGAGTGAAATGCCCATGAGCAGATAGAGCATAGTCCACACCGGAGCAAAAACCCAGTTTGGAGGAGCAAGATCCGGCTTGCGGAGTCCCGCATACCATGTCGGTATGGCAGGCGTGGTAAAGACGGAGCCAAGAATGGCCGCCATCTGACAAATTGCAGCAGCAACAATCAGACGAATGAAGAATCTGGCTCTATCGCTCAATATACTCCCCTGTTACCTTGGTACGCAAGGTTTTGCATAAAACAATGGCTAGATGCAGCAGCAATAGGAGACTCAATCTCTCCGCTGCTTCTTCACTTAAGCCAAAGTCCCGTGGCACACTTCAAAAGAGCGATAACCTTTCAACGACTAGCTGGTTGAGTTGAGATCTCGTCATTAGAACGTAGGCTAGGTATGCATCGAAATCAGGTCTAGCATGTGTTCGCGACTGGAGAAGATTATGAAGCTTGATTAGATGTTGCGAAAGACTTTCATAGATTGCCAACTCCGTAGCAGCCTGTAGCGAGGCTTCCGCGACGACTGAAAAGAAAAGTGGGTCGGTAAGGTCTGGGTACGCTCTAGTGATAACGTCCCATGCGTTGAACCACACGTATGACAGTCTGCTACCGATCCTGTATCCTCCAATGATTTCGGAGTTCCAACTTTCCTATGCCCTCGTAGGAATGCTGGTGATGGGCTACAGACTTTCCAGCGGCGCACTTCAACTCGTGATGGGTTTCTTGGGCCGATTTGTGAGAAGGAAGATTCTCCTCGGTTTCGGCATGATCTGGCAGTCAGTCACAAACTCGTTCATCTCAATTTCGCAAGGATTCGAGCACATTCTGCTCAATCGCGCACTTGCAGGTGTCGGCTCAAGTCCCCAGCATCCCACAGGCGCATCATACATTGCCGAGAACTTCTCGAAGAACCAACTAGGAAGGGCATTGGGAGCCAACATAGCTGCAGCACAGGTTGGCAGCTTCATCACTCCCTTCATAGGCAGCTTGTTGCTGTCCGGGCTTGGATGGAGGACGACTATCCTTGCTTTCTCACTGCCCGGGCTCGTGATAGGGTTTGCCTTCCTGTTCATTACAGAGCCCAGACGTTCTCGTGAGTGGTCCGGCACTTCGAGTCTTGGCATTCTGTTGAAAGGATTGAAGATGGTGCTTAATGACAGAGTTGTCCTAACTGTCATGGTGGTTGAAATGGTGATGGCGTTTAGGATAGGGGCAAGGGACTTCATACCTTCTTATCTCATTCGAGACTTGGGCATAGCACCACTTGAAGTCGGAGTGCTATTTGCCATCTTTGTCGGAGCAGGGATACCCGCACCATACGTCTGGGGATACTTGTCCGACAAGGTTGAAAGAAGAAAGGTCGTGATGTTTGCCATGGGCCTTGCATGCGTGTTGTGGTATCTCCTTCCGTATTCGAGATACAGCATCCAAGTCCTTTTGGTTCTTGTGCCGCTTGGCTTTGCAGGGCAGGGGGTCGGAGGGATCGTTCAGGCATATGTAGCTGAAGCGACTACACAGGAGAACCGCGACCTAATCTACGGCCTCTACTTCACCTTAGCCTTCACTCTGGGATCTCTCTCGCCGGTCATACTGGGATATCTCGCAGACTCTTTCGGCTTTCAAGTAGGTTTTTCATATGTCGCTCTTGTCTCTCTATCAGCCGTGGTAGCAGCATACTTCCTAAGATAATCATCGTCGCCAAGCTAACTCGGATGCCTTAGAAATCAGGATCTACTCTGCTCTAACGCTTTCAGCGCTTCCTCCATTCTGTTCAGCGCCTCAGTCAGTATCTCCATACTCGTCCCTATGTTGATTCTGATGTGACCTTCGCCTGAAGGCCCGAATTCCGAGCCAGATTCAACGGCGACTCTACCCCTCTCTAGGAGGTACTCGGTCACATTCTCACTCGACAATTCAAGGCCGGTCACGTCAGGAAAGATCAGATAGGTACCTTCGAGAGGGCTGAGTCGAATACCATCAAAAGCTGCCAGCCGCCTGTAAGCGAGGTCTCTGATCTTCTGCAGGTACGCTACTAGCTCCCTGACGTAATAGTTGACCTTGGGGCTCAGCATGGCCTTCGCCGCCGCCAAAGCCAGTGAACCTGTTCCTCTCAATGCGGGCTTATCTGGATCTCCGGTATCTCTGAAGCCTACACTCTTGAGCTTGCGCATAAGTTGCTTATTCGTCGTCACGGCGTATCCCACCTGTAGCCCGGCAACTCCAAACGTCTTCGAGAATCCGAACGACGTGACCGTCCTATCGGCTATGTTGGAGTTCAATGATGCGAGGCTGATATGATGCCTCCCGTCGAATACCATGTCCTCCCAAAGCTCATCAGACATAACCGTAAGATCGTGATCAACTGCCATGTCAGCTACGCATTTCAACTCCTCTCTCGTCATGACTCTGCCGGTTGGGTTGTGAGGATTGCAGACGAAGATCAACCTCGTCTTGGAAGTGATTGCCTCCTTTAGACTCTCTTCGCTAAACGTGTAACTCCCATCCGTTTCCAGCCTCATGTAGTTCATCTTCACCTGGGCTGCTCTCGCGGCCTCAAAGAACGGATAGTACATAGGATCAGTCACCACGACCTCGTCGCCGGCCTTGCAGGCTGCCTTACATGCAACCCACATCATCGGCAATACGCCCTGAGTCACATAGACATCGCATGGAGCGACAGGTATCCTGTTGACATTCGCAACCTTCTCAGCCATCAGTTGAACAACTTCTGAGCTGTCCGTGTAGCCCGTATCGCCGATGTTAAGGGCGTCGATTATCGCTTGTTTCACCTCGACAGGAGGCGGAAAGTCATGGTCAGCTATCCACAAAGGAATAACATCCCTATCGTACTTGCGCCACTTCCTCGCAGGCATTCTCCTTTGCATGGCGTCGACAAGCGATATGTCGAATATACTTGACAAGCGAATCTTGACTCTGCCAGCGGACTAATGGTGCCACTCAGATACAAAAAGCATCACAATTAGACAGCCACACCGACATAGCCCCAAAGCTTCTAACGAACACAGCTGCTGAACATACAGCGGGCTTGTCGATGTCTACAAAAATCTTATAGCCGTGTCAAGCAGCTATGACCATCTTAAGGGATCACAGAACTTGCCGAACCTTACCTTATCATACTTGGACAGAAATTTACCGGCAATTCTGTTGCTCCTTATTCTCGTCATTATCGGCTAGCCCGACAGCCACGAATTGTCTGGGCTGGCTGAGCGAGGTTTTGATTGACTTGGAACAATACAAGATCTGCTTCGATCCGCCTGATCCGGTAGATGAGGCGCTATGACTGTGCAGGCAGACTATGTGTGGATGGATGGGAAGTTCGTGAATTGGCCAGAAGCCAAGATTCATGTCATGACCCATGCATTGCACTATGGGACCGGTGTCTTCGAGGGAATCCGAGCCTACCCCACTGATGGGGACCTATGTGTGTTTCGGCTGAAAGAACACATGTCAAGGCTCTTCAACTCTGCAACAGTGTATCGGTTGAGATGCAATTTCACCATTGACGAACTCTACAACGTAACGTTGGAACTGTTGAGGCGAAACAAGATTCGGGTATCCGCATATATCCGGCCGATCATCTATGCTTCGCATCTTGATGTGCGTTTGGACATACTGAAGGGATCTACGTCAATAGCGATCTGTGCATTTCCTATGGAGAAGCTCTTTGAGAGGCAGGGCTTGAAGGTGTGCGTCTCATCTTGGAGGAGGATTGATGATTCCTCAACTCCGCCATTGGCTAAGGCGTGTGGGAATTACATCAACTCAATCCTAGCGAAGATCGAGGCATCGAGCAACGGCTACGACGACGCCATCCTTCTAGATCGAAACGGCACGGTCAGCGAGGGCAGTGGCGAGAATATATTCATAGTCAAGTCAGGAAAGCTAGCGACTCCACCGTTGACATGCTCTGTCCTGCCCGGGATAACAAGAGAGACCGTTATGACGGTGGCCCAAGACTTGGGGATCAGAGTTGAGGAGAGAGCCATAAGCCGTGGCGAACTCTACACAAGCGATGAAGTGTTCTTCACGGGTACCGCAGCGGAGATAGAGCCAATTCTGTCAATAGATGGAAGAGCGATTTCATATGGCAAGGTGGGCCCGATGACAGAGAGACTCATCGATCTCTATGGAAGGATTGTTCGAGGAAAGGAGCCAAGATACAATCATTGGCTAACCAGTGTATATGGCGACGTGTCGCCTACAAAGCCTGTAGAGACTGAGGATGTACGACAAGGAAAGTGTCACACAAATCTCGCATCACACGTAGGATGGAGTGATTTCGAGTCAGATCTTCTTCGGGAAACCAGACCACAGTCTTAACCAACTATTCAAACCTAGGGGATTCCGAATCAGGCAAGGGTGCGCCATGCGAGCGACTCTGAGCACGTCTTTGACCGCAGTCTACATAACTCAAACAATAAATCGTGAATCAAGGCCATCAAAGGGCTAAGGTGCAGGAAAAGCACAAGGCCAACAACTTGTGGCCGAAGTTCCTGCCCGACAAACCATCGGTGATGAAAGTGAAGGTTCAGATGGAAGAGATGAACTGGCCCTCGATCAAGAGGGCAATTGACTCAGGCTTCAAGACAGTTCTTATACCAGTAGGCTCAATAGAGCAGCATGGGCCTCATCTTCCAACGTTTACGGATTCACTTCTCGCATACGACCTCTGCGAAAGGCTGGCGAGGAAGCTAGGTAGGACACTTGTCGCGCCCGTTATCAGGCCAGGCTGTTCTGAACACCACTTGGCGTTTCCAGGAACTATCTCAGTCTCGCCCAGAACGCTTCAGACACTCGTTGATACTTATGTGGGATCTCTGATGAGAGCAGGATTCAAGAACTACGTGCTGATTCCGACACATGGAGGAAACTTCGAACCCTTGAGAAAGGGACTCCCGGCTCTCAAGAGGAAGTATCGAAAGGCGAAGATCTACGGATATTTCGACTTGCAGCGCTTTGTGGCAGCCATGAATGAAGTGGCAGCCCAGTATGGAGTGCCCCCGGAAGCTGCAGGAGCACATTCAGGCTTCGCCGAGACATCATGCGTCTTGGCCGTGAGAAGTGATCTTGTCGATATGTCGTCAGCAGCGCCGGGCTACGTAGGGCCCTTCAACAAGAAGATAAGCCGAGAGATAATCAAGAGAGGAATGACAGCGTTCACGAAGAACGGAGTCCTAGGCGACCCCAGGAAATCGTCAAGCGACGCCGGCGAGAAGATCATCCAGAACTTAGTCAATCACATAGCAGCCACCTTGACCGAAATGAAACTCAGAACGTAGCCCGAGATTCCGGCCGGCAAACTCAATAGTCTGTTAGGTCATTTTAGTGAGCGACAATGATCAGTCCGCGAAGGAACCCTTTTGAGGTCCAAAGAACTCAGTAGAAGTAGTTGAACCTCCAATCCAATTATCAAGGCTTGCCGAGAGATGACACTTCGGATATTTGACACATTGACTCTCAAGAAGAAGGCGTTTCGTGCCGAGGGAGGAGTTGTCAGGATATTTCTATGCGGTCCCACGGTATACGACTACTGCCATCTGGGTCACGCTCGAACTTTTGTAGCTTTTGACATGATCGCGAGGTACTTGAGATTTCGAGGCCACAAGACCAAGGTTGTCATGAATGTTACCGACATCTCGAAAGAGATCTTTGAGAACGCGGAGAGAAATGGTCAGGACCCAGATGAATATTCGACCAAGTACTTTCAATCCCTGTTTGAAGACTTGAAAGCTCTTGAAATAAGCACAATCGATGAAGTTGTTCGCGCATCGCATAACGTGCCAGAGATGATAGGATGGATTGAGAAGCTCTTGGAGAGGAGGGCAGCGTACATTACTGATGAAGGAGTATTCTTGGATACGAGTAGGGTGAAAGGTTACGGATCACTCTCACATCAATCAAAAAGAGAATTGGCGTTAAGAAGGCTGGACCTGAGTCCTACGAAAAGAAATCCAGAAGACTTCTTACTCTGGAACAATGTCCGAACCAACGGAGGCATTTGGGAGTCTCCTTGGGGTAAGGGGCATCCAGGCCAACACATTGAGGATGCAGCAGCCTGCGTCAAGTACCTCGGTACGTGGTACGATATCAATGGTGGTGGTGACGAGCTGGTCTTTCCCCATCATGAGGCGACAAAGGCCCAAGTTGAAGCTGTTACCGGAAGGCCTGTATGCAGATATTGGTTGCATACGGGCCTTCTGCGAGTCAGAAGAAGAAAGATGAGCAAATCGTTGAGGAACTTCATAACGATTCGGGAAGCTCTATCCCGATATGGCGTACATGCCCTTCGGCTCTACTTCTCGTTGACGCACTACAGGAAGCCACTTGACTTCAGGCACTCAGACCTAGAGAGAGCGTTCAGACTATCCCGTTCGTTCCACAATTCAGTCGAGAAGATGAAGGGCGTCGTAGCCTCCTTTGACGGAGAGGAAGGAAACATCGATCTTGACAGGATGGTCACGAGGTGCGAAGGCCGCTTCATCGAAGCAATGGATAATGACTTTGACACAGAAAGCGCTACGATGGAGCTTGTGGATCTTGCTCGCTATTCGGCAAGTGATCAGTGCCTCAAGAGGCAAAGTCCTAGAAGCTTTTCAGGAGCTTTGCGTTCACTGACGAAGCTATCGGGCATCTTAGGCATATTATAGATTGGATTGATGACATGTACTGGGATTGTTGACTTCAGTAGACCCATGCTTGAATGGGGCGCCTCACCAAAGGCCTAACGAAACTCCAAGCCTTCTCAAAGGAACCGAACTCACACCACTGCCCTCCTTTGCTCGCTCTGTAGGCCCGTTCCTTCGCATCCCAGATCCTGTCACAAATATTGACGCGATACTTGCCTTGGTGAAAACCCACGAACAAGAAGCCCCCGCCCGCGAATCCTTGCACTTTTCCCACGATGCGCAATCCTTCATCCTGCTCCAGGTCTCGCACCCACCGTCTCAGAGATCGCATGTCACGGATAGAATCTTCAATCGTGGAATACATTCGATCAGTTCTCCGGGACGAGTCATGATCGAAGTATAGGTGCGGTCATGCAGTGAGGACCTCCTCCACCTCGCAGAAGCTCGGTCCCCTCGGTCTCTAAGACATCAACGCCATGGTCCCATAGCTTCTTGGCGGTATCATCAATCCACTTGTACATGACGCACTTACGTGGAGCAAGACATAGGACATTCGTTCCTTTCATGAACCTCTCGTAGGCGTCCACTTCGATGACTTCGATTTGTTTCTTCCTTAGCCAAGCCAATAGGTCAATCCTTTCAGGAGGCCGTCCCTTCTGGAGCATTGCAGCTGGTTTCCTGAGAGAGTCGGGATGACCTAGAGCCAGATCTCTATCGATGATCATCAAGGCGCCGTCCAAATGCACGTTCCATGCAGAAAGCGGAACCATAATCACCCGAGCCAAGTTCTTTTCTAAGGCCTTGTTGGCAAACTGGATTGCTCCTTGCCGGTTCGATCTCCTTCCCACTCCGATCATCAGCGTCTCCTCATCGAGGTAGACGAAGTCTCCTCCCTCCAGCAGCGCCGTGTCTCTGACTCGAAGTAGGCAGGGGATTCCCAAGTTCCGGACTGCCCACTCGGATATCTGAGCCTCGGGCTTTCTGACCTTCACCGCCATCTTCATCCTGACATATCCGTCCTTCGTTATGGATATCGTGTCCCGCACGTACGTGAGATTCGGTTGATCTCGAATCTGAGCTAGGGCGGCCTCGTTCTCTCTCAGGAGATCCTCAAGTAGAATAACTTCTACTCCTTCTGCTCTTAGAAGATCGACAAACGCCTCATGCTCTTCAATGAATCTTCTCTTGAATACGGGAGTCATGAATAGGTAGCGATCATAATTGCTCTCGTTGATGCGTTCAATCGATTCTCGCGGAGTATGCATTAGGACCTTTCTCAGCGGGTTGTATTCAGATTGAGCTCCGTACATCTGGATTCCTCTGCCAACTAGTTGATCCACAAGGACATCGGGCTTCTCTTGGGCATTCCTCCATACCGTCAAGATAGACGAATGTCATTGTAGAGTTGGGAACATATGCACGATGTTTGCAGGTCAGACTGTTCGAGTGATGGGGGCCTCGCACAGTCAGAAGATCTTCTCCCTGGCCGGGTTAGAGCTCTATTATCTCAACGTTTGCTCTTGGAACCACCGCTTTTCTCCCGTCTTCCAACTGCACCTCCAAGATCCTGACTGCTGACTCAGACTCGACATCTTGGAGTTCGACAGGCAGGGACAGGATTGTTCCTATCGCGCCGAAGAAGGGCTCAGCGATGACTCTTACCATCATGCCTGGCTGCATTCCTTTGCTGAAGGCTGCACGATCATCCCTTGATTCACCGGCAGAAGTCCTATCTCTTGGGACGATGATCTCGGGCCTGATCACGCCTGCCCGGATCTGAGTGGCCCCGTTCAATGCAGCCTCCATTCCTTCACATGACTTCAGGAGTTCAAACGTCTTGCCTGACATGCGCATCTTCCCAAACCCTTCAGTGATTATCAGAGTCACAATAGATTCCTCGTGCCCAGTGATCGCAACTCCGATCTCGTATCCTAAGAGATCTCTGAGATCCTTGTCCTCGACTCCTCCTGAAACTATGCCTCTGACCCCTATCTCGACCGCTTTCTTCAGAGCTTCCCCTGCGACCATCGCTCCTCCAACCAGAATCTTGCCCTTGTCGCTCGAATCCAGCATGTTTGCCGTTAGAGAGTCCTCAGGCGATTTGACAGCCATTCTGATCTGTCCGTGCGTTTCTCCACCTATGCCAAATATACCCTGTATGAAGCTTGCTGTTGTCTCTACGACGACACCTTCATTTCGAATGACATCAACTATCCTTCCGGGAATGTATGCCTTCACCTCAACAGGGACCGGGTCTTCACGAATCGTCACCTGGCCAGTGATGTCGGACACGTGCTCTATTGTTCCTTCTACGGGTGATTCAACGAAGGCCTTGGACAGTCCAAAGAATGAGATCCTCCTAGCGATGATCTCGCCTTTGATAACCTGATCTCCCACCTTTTTCAGCATGTATTGTCCTAGCTCTTCAACATCGTCGGTCTCTATTCCCAGGATTTGGGAGGCTCTTATTGTTTCGACATCTCCTGGGACCCTAGTCCTCGCGACAACTGTGTCGAAATCCACTTTGGCTCCTTTCGCGACGAGCACTTCTCCGGGGATTGGCAGTCTCCGTGTCTTCTGAAGAACGATCTCACTCTTCACCTTGAGTCCGGGAGTATAGGCCAATGCCAACTCTCTTTCACCTACTTAAGCGCCTTCTCGTATCGTTCTAGAGCCCTCTGCGGATAGGCATCGACGGCTCTGAACCATTTGATCAGATCCTTGCGTCTTCTTGTGAGGTCATCTGGTAAGATCAGAGGTCTTCCACGACCATCCAGTACTATGCCTACGACACCACCCTCAATCTTGGTCTTCAACTCATGTCCCGGTCCAGCGCCAACATCCAAATTGGATCTTGGAGCGATCTCAGCCTCGGCGAATTCACCCTCTCCCAAGGGGATCAGCTCAAGCTCCCCTTGAGTAATCTCTTCGCTTCGGCTACCACCATTAGGCATATTGAGATGGACTGCTGCTAGGCTTCCCGCCCCCTCCATCGGCCCTCGAGGTGCTATGCAAGTTCCTATTCTGACGAGGCAGTCCTTCTCGAATATCTCAAGAGCCGCAGGGGCGTGCACAGTTGACAGAACTCCTAGGTGCGGCATCATGAAAACGCTGTCTTGAGCAAGCTTCGTCACCCCCTCGGGTTGAAATGCATCGATGAGCATCAACGCTGTTTGCGATCTTCTCGGCGCATGAGACAGCAAACCACCTGTCCCAGCTATTATGTTGATTCTCATCATGTCGATGTACGTCTCTTCCTCCAAGGATTGCTCGAAGAGGTCGCTCACAGTTCGTTGCCTTTGGATTCCTCGAAGCCCTCTTGCCAAAGACTTGTGATGAGCGAAGCCTAGTCTAAGCGCTTCTCTGGCAACGGCATGCTCTACAACGAGGGCATCGATCAGTTGGGGAATTATCGTAGGCCTTATCATCTTGTTCCTGAGGCGATTCCTAACTGCAACCTCATTCATCTCGAACGGCAACCATCTCATAATGTTCTGAATACCAGCTTCCTTCAGAACATTGCAGATACTGTAACTCATGCCAAGGTTAGCACTCACAGTCCGCACAAATTTCCCATCATAGACTGAGTAGACGTTTGTGGTCGCCCCGCCGAGACCTACTCCTATGACGTTCACACCTCTCATCTCGGCTAGAGTTCGAAACATCTTTCCCTCCCCTGCAGGGGTCGGCATTATGGGCACAGAGGTCCATTTCATCAACTTGTTATATCCAGGCGCATGGGACATGACATGCTCCATAAACAGCTCGTGGACCGCTTCACGAGCAGGTTCCGGGTTCTCTTGAGATAGTACAGGACGAATGTTATCTACAACCTTCAACGCAAACTTCTTGCCCAGAATCTTGTTGATCTGCTGCCGTGCGTCCTTGTTCCCTGCGTATACAATAGGCAATTCGTAACCTACGCCCAGTCTGGCTTTGGGCTCAGCAGTGGAGATGAGCTCAGCAATCCCTAAGACATGTCTCACAGTTCCTCCGTCTGTGCCTCCGGAGAACAGAATCATGTCAGGCCTAAGGTGGCGGATCCTGTCAATCTTCTGAAAGGTGCGTCTACCGTCGTCCACGGATATGACATCCATCACGATGGCGCCCGCTCCAAGAGCTGCCCTCTCCGCGCTTTCAGCAGTCATAGTCTTGATGACCCCAGTCACCATCATCTGCAAGCCTCCCCCAGCGCTACTTGTCGTGACATAGAGATCTGTGCCAACATTACCTTTCGAGGGCAAGATTATGCCATCGTCGCTGAGAAGCGTGTGCCCGGTCAATTCCTCGACTTCTCTAACAGCGTTGCGTACCCCCAGTGTTACATCTTCGTAGGGGGCTTCAACGGTTGTTGGTGCTTCTCCGCTAGCCACAAACCTGTACTCGTTGCCTAGCTTCTTGAAGAACCTCGCCTTGCTAGTTGTGCTTCCACAATCTGTTGCCAAGATCACGTTGATCTTCTTGAGATCGAAAGATGCTTGCGAATCTGACGTGTTTGCCCACCTTGCCGATTTGGCGAAACATGATATATGGTTGCCGTGCATAAATTCAGGGCGAGGATTTAAGATTTGCAGGGCGACCGTCCGAGTTTCGGTCTGTATTTTGCAGCCGCTGCGCTTGCCAACATTCCATTCTGGATCTTCACTGGCCTACTCGCCATGTTACAGTTGGAGGGATCCATTTATGTCATTCTTCTCTTCGTCCTAGTCCTGCTCGGAGGGATGGCTGGAGGACAATTCTTGACAAGCCGGTTGGATGGCGTTGGGTGGCACATTGGTATGAAAGCTGCTTTGGCTGCCTCTCTTGTCAATGTTTTCTTCGGCATAGGAACATTCTCAATCGATTATGCTCATGTTTTGATTTTGATTCTGGTCGGGTTCTTTCTAGGCGGACCAATAGGTGCCCTTATTGGCATGAAACGCCGGAGCCCTAGGAAAGCTGGAATTCAACAGCCTGCTTAGAATTTTCTTCGCGCATGTTCATCTCAGACCTTGAATACCTAGCTCCTGAGCTTGCGTCTTCATCTTCTCTTTGTGAGCGGCTATCGTTTCTATGTATGACTCGACGTTGGCGACATTCGCCTTCAGACATTGACCGTAGTATTCGCCAAGTCTACCGTCAAATCGACCGAACTCCTCGAAAAATCTCCGCCCAACCTCAATAGCACTTGCGCATGTGGGTGTACAGGGGATAAAGTCTCTTACAAAGTAAGCATAAGGTTCCGGCTCATAGCCTTGTGCGCGTCCAGTCCTGATTTGTCTTGACGCCCTTTCCTCAGCTGGAACATTGCTCTTTGTTCTTCCTTCAATGTAAGCTTTGGTGCAGCATTTCGGATAGCCTAATAGTTCTCCGATTCCTAAGACGTATTCGGGAAAGTACTCTTCCGGATAGGCCAAGACTGAACGTGAGAGAGGTCGGTGTACGGTTCGAAGGAACCGTTCGCGAAAAGAGGCTCTGATTGTTGACAACGCTTCAAGTCTGCTTTTTACATCCTTGTCCCTGTAGATGTAGAGTTCTCTTACAGTGGGTCTAACTTCAACTTCGAAGATCTGAAGATTTAGGTGACCTGTCCACATGACATGACTTCTGTAGGAGGAGGAATCCCTAGTCTTTTCTTGGTAGGCCTCGCGAAGGTTCCGCTTGAACCTTTCGATCAATTTCGCTCTCTTTTTTATGTCCGGCTCTAGAACGAGTTTGCGGTAGTCGGAGATGCAGGCCAGATCGATAGCCCTCGCTATGGCTTCAGCGTCTGGAAACTCGGCGGGAACCGTCATTAGAGAGCATTTGCGGAGATCCACTGCCACACTCAGATAGTCCTCAAGGAGGGTTTGAGGCTTGAGGTTCCTTTCATTGATCAGGTCAGAAGCGGTTTGCTGCCTGTCTATTATCATCAGTGAAGCCCAATGTAGTGTCTGCAGCCAGCGCTAATATTGTTGCCGTAGGTTGGTGAGCTGTGATGCTCTTCGCTGGGTGAAGGAAATAAGAAAAAAGAGATAGGGGGTTTCCTAGGGCCAGGGGATTATTTTGAAGACTTTCAGTATCTCTTCGACTCTGCCCGAAAGCATCGCCATTCTGAAGAGTATGGTGTTGCCGAAGTATGATCCCAATGCTAGCATTATCATGTAACGTCCGAGTTTCGTCGGAATCTTGAGTAGGCCCACGTGCTCTCGTGTGAAGATGAAGTAGCTGGTCGATGTTAGAAACGCGATGAGGCTGAAGAAGAAGTTGAACCAGTCGATTGGCTGGGGTGCCTTTGGAAGCGTTATAGCCGCCAGAACTTGGGCCACCATCTGAGCATGCACTGCACCCCTTATGGCGAGGCCTGTTCCGACGCCTACCACGAATGCCAGTGGGTACCTGCTTACCCATCGTACCTGTCTGAATGGCAGAGTGTACAGCAGTACTCCTAGGACTACCGGAATCAAATATGTTAGATCTCCCTTTGAGAGGGGTATGAACGCGTTCTTTTCCAGAGTTCCATATGAGACTATGACTGATATTGCCAGAGATGCTGAGATGTACGTGTGCTCCGCGAATCTGAAGAGGGGCGTTTCCTTGAACAGGACGTAGCTGTAGACCATGAGTGTCAGTATCACAGAAGCCCAAGCACCAGACAGCAGTAGGGGATCGGTCGGGTATGGCATTACTTCTTCATCCTCCTTACCATGATAAAGCCAATGTTCGCCAGTACTATCGCTATGATGAAGAGTATGTGTGAGACGTTGATTGCGTCCATCCTGACTGTTCCGTCTGCAAGTCGTCCTATCAGCTTCTCGTACTCTGCTCCTCCGCGAACGCCAATCATCACGCCAACGAGGTTCACGGGATAGTACACAATCATGTCAGCTTGCATTGCAATTCCGATCTCCGCGACGGGAACGCCCTTACCCACGTTCCAGTGCCTTATGTAGTACAGTATGTAGCTACCTGTATCCACAGTCAATACAAGGTCAATGTCCTTCGCGGTTTTCACTCTCTGCATTAGCGGTAGCTTATCGATGGTTGTGCCATACTTGTCTGCCTTGAAGACTGCGTGGACGTCGGAGGCCAGTTGTGCTACCGCGGTCTCTGCTCCGGCAATGTAGCCCATGTACACCCAGTCCTCTCCGTACTTGTATTTGGTCTTAAGCTCCGGAACATTGGTGAGGATCATGTCCAATGTTATGTCTTGATCAACGAAGAACCCCCAGACAACTATCTTTACTTCACGCTTCACGAGGTGCCTCATGACCGCTACCATGCTCGGTGCAATCTCCGGCCATGCGCTTACGCCTCCCGCAATGGAAAAGAGCGCTATGTTCTTTGGACCTAGCGTTTCAACCTTGTCGTACACGGCCTTAGTTGTTTCTGTGACCGGCACTGGTAATCCAATCGGGCTTATGAACGGAATTGCCAGCGCTATGAACATGACCCAGTACAGAACTCTCCTGTCGACCTCTGCCATCTTTGACCAGATGTTCTTGCTCATCTCATTCTCCTCCGTAGTAGCCTCTCTCCATTCCAAGCAGGGTTCGTATGCCAAATGCCACCAGACCCACCGCTGCCACAAATGTCAATGTCCTCATCCCTCCGACCTGTCCCTTCATCAGTACCCATTCGCCGAGAATAGGAAAGCCCGTCCAGATCGCTTCACCGATAGGGGCGTTTCTCAGCAAGATGAGGACTCCCGAGATTATGAGAATGGCCGCTTCGATGTTTCTGGCTCTGAACGCTCTGTAGGCGGCTGAAAAGATGTAGAATCCTGTGATTGCGTAGAGCGTTGTTGATAGCGCAACGTAGACGTTCTTGAAAGTCCAATCATAGACGATGAATTTTGGGTTCCATAGGCCGATGAGCGTTAGTAACACGAAGAATCCCATTAGCCAGATGCTGAAGGGCCACTGCCCTTTCGTTCTACGCTTCACATGCGAGATGTGGACTCTGAACGCCGTTATTATTCCAAGTCCAAGCGCAAAGGCTGAGATGACGACTACCCATGTTCGAATCGTCGATGCCACTGCTGCAACTTCCTTGACGGCAAAGAAGTACTCGAATAGGTTTAGTCCTCCCACTATGCCCGTAATGAAAAGTATGATCTCACGTCTTCTTAGAACGTTGGACATACTATCACCATCCCAACAGCTGCGAGATGACCTTCACTCCGGCTAGCTCCAGTACGACACCAACCACTGTCACAACGATTAGAAGCATCTTCATCCAGTCCCCTCCTGCTATGCCACTCGTCACTAAGGGGTCTTTAGTTACGTACGCTGATCCCGCGAAGATCTCTTCTCCGATCATGCCGTAGTCACAGGTGGCTATGATGAAGGGCATCTGATGGATGTTCGCAGATCCACCGATCTGTGTAGCACCAATCACGTTGGCTGCTTCTCCGATGACGACACACTCGTAGTATAGGCCGCCGATCATCATGTTGACCGCTGGTTTTTCTCGTTGGAAGGTCCCTAGGACTGCGCTCACGTATGTCGATTGGTCAGGCTGGTACCTGATGCTTTTTGCATCGAATGCCTCCGGCTTTCCTTCGTTCCTGTAGGCTGCTCGAAGCGTCTCCTCCACTAGAGGCAATGAGTCCGCGATGCACGTATTGTATATTATTGGAACATCAAATCTAGCACATAGGGAGGCCACGTAGCTCAGGATTCCGATCGATGCAAGTGTTTGAGGCCCCTGCTCAGACGAAAGGCTCGCGTATGCGTAGCCGGGCGAGTAGTGCACAGGCTTTCCTTCTTCCGTAGCTCTTCCCACGGCCTCATCTATGGCATCCATCGCTACCATTCTGCGTATCTTCGGTGCTTTTCCTTTCTTCGCCAGCTGTATCGCCACGTAGAAGAAGACGAACGAAAGCACAAGAACGATGAAGCTGAAAGCTCTTCCGGTGATAATCAATAGTATCTCCTCCAAATTTTCAGCAAGAAAATCTGCCGTAACACTATAAGTAGCTTTCGTCGAGCTGTTTGAAGCTTTTTATAGGCCTTGGTTTTGCTCGTCTGCCGGTTTTTTGCCTGCCTTAGATACCACAGATGAGAAGGATGGGCGATGAGACGCAATTCGAAACCGTTGCTCTCTTCGGTCCTTAAGCTTGGCCCGGGCGATTCTAGCCCAACTGTAGAATGGCTGAAGAATCGGGCAAAGCTTTCTCTATTTCTCTCTAGTCCGACCTCCTAAAAGATTTGAAAAGCAGTTCAGGTAGGACGCCCCATCAGGGTCGATTGCCATCGGACAACATGTGACCGTGTCCAAGTTGACAAGGCTGTCGTTGAGGCCTCGCGTTAGCCTAGCTAGGATCTACGTATCAGTGAAGTTTCCTAGATGCGACTTGTCGTGTTCGGTATTGCAGCGAACCTTCTCGGGCATAGTTTGGCCTTTTTGACTCTGAACTCGCTCTTCCTTGATGGGCCTACGACACCTTGCTTTCAACCGAATCTCGACGAACCTTTCGTAAGTATCAGGAATTCCGTGGACTATCTTCTTCTCTTAGGGTGTCTAAGGGCTCTGCCCGGTCTGGCCCGAACGGCCTGCCTAGCTTGGGATATCATCTCTGTCAAACTTGAGAATGTCTTTCCTACGTCTTCCATGCGTACAACAAGGATTGTGTCAGTGAAACAACTCATGGTTTCTTCGATGTTGATGTGACGCCTAGAGACGGGATTGTAGAAGGCGACGGCGCTTCCTGGAACGCCTATTATGGCGCGGGGGCTGTGCACCATTATGGCTGCGAGATCCCTCTTCTCATCAAGAATGTCGTCTCTTCGAAACATTGACGAGACACCGTCAAAGAGCCTATCATCGAAGACCAGCGTTATGGCCGAGACACCTTCCAGAATCTGGAGGAACTCGCCTCTTAGATCCGCCATAGTTCGCCTCACTGTCTGAACCGTGCGTTTCGTCTTCTCAACTGAAATCTTTGCTACGTCCGTTCTGAGGTTTATGACACTTCTTGCGACTATGCTGATTATGTTCCCGCGAGCAATGCGATAGTTCGATCTAGCTCTCTTGACCGCAGTGATGATGCTCTCGACCTTGACCCCTCGCCCTAGAACCTCTTCCACACGAGGCCTCAGAATCCTAGCCATCGCGCTATAGTTCCCGTATCCCCGCTCAAGAGCATCCTGCAGCGAGACATCATTGTCGATAAGGGTCTGGACTGTTGCCGAAACACTCGCCTTGACCAATTTAGGTCACTCTTGACTTCCTTCAGTAACTTCCTGACCACAAGGAATAAAAATCTTCCCGGAACGAACGTATCCCGCAACGAGGATTCACGGAAATGATTGAAAACGCCAACAATTTGAAGGGCGGAGGAAAGCAGACAGCCCCTTTCCGGGTGAAAGTTTGCCGAGGACGACTCGGATCATGTCTCGAATGCGTTGTGGACCATGTGGCGTTTGAGAACTGGTTGAGGCGAAACTACCGAGAGAATGGAATCTTCGTCAGCATTTGAAGGGAGGTGAGTCGTCATATGAGTAAGATCACGGCAGGCAGTAAGTCGCTGCAGATAGTCGCTGTTGCCTTGATCATGCTGTGTGTAGGAGTTGCGATTGGTTATTACTATAGTCAATCTCAAATCCCTCCGCCACCGCCGAAGAGGGTTAGCCTACTTGAGAAGATCAAGCAGAAGGGACAGGTCGTCGTTGGGACGAGTGCAGATTATCCGCCATATGAGTTCATCGATCCGAACACAAAGAAGATCACAGGGCTCGATGTGGAGATTGTGGAGGCCGTCGCCAAAGAACTCGGCGTCACTGTAAAATGGGAGGACATGCCCTTTGACGCCCTCATTGCCGCAGCTCAAGCTGGTAAGATAGACATGATTGCGGCTGCGATGGGATTGAAGGCAGAGAGACTTCCAAAACTGGAGTACAGCATCGCGTATGAGCAGGGAGATAACGTGATTGTGGTGAGGGGAGACTCTGCTGTGAAGCCTTTCACCGACCTAGCTGAGGCGGGAAAACTGGGCCTCAAGATTGGGGTCCAGACAGGAACGATACAAGAGGGAAGAATCAATGACCTCGTTAAGGCAGGAAAAGCCAAGAAGGAGAACGTGATCTCATACGAAAGAGTCGATCTAATGGTAAGCGATCTGGTCGCAGGCCGAATCGACGCCGCGATGATAGACAAGCCAGTTGCTGACAGCTTTGCCACACGATACGCGATCAAGGTTGTCTACACTGAGTGGGCTCCACCGAAGTGTCTATGGATCCCGAAGGGCGAGAAGGAACTCCTAGAAGCAGTGGACACGGCAATGCTGAAGCTTCACAGTACCGGCGTCATCCAGCAGCTTATAAACAAGTGGCACGGTTCGTAGTTCAGAGCGTTCACCAAATGACTGGAAGGCCCACCTTTTGTCATCTTTTCTTGATCTGCTACTATCACATTTTTCGTTCATAATTGAAGGGTTACCGATCACTCTCAGCCTAACAGCCTATGGATTGGGCGTAGGTTTCCTCATAGGACTACCTATGGCAATTCTGAGAGTCTACGGCGGCAGCGTGGGAGGACTGTTTGTCTCTGCGTATGAGAGAGTGATGCGCAGCATACCTCCTCTCGTTTTGATATTTCTCTTCTATTTTGGGATTCGGACAACGGTGCTTGAGATACCTGGATTCTTCGCTGTTATGCTTGCACTTGGCCTCTGCAGCTCTGGATATCAGTCTCAAATCTTTCGAGGAGCCCTAGAATCCGTTGGCAGCGGCCAAATGGACGCCGCTAGGTCAATGGGAATGAGCAGGCTGCAGGCCATCAGGTTGATTATTGTGCCTCAGGCCTTGAGGTTTGCTCTACCCAGCTGGGCAAACGAACTTGCTACAATGATCAAAGATACATCTCTCGCATTCGTCGTGGGAGTCGCTGAGCTTATGAGAAGAACCGACTATGTCAGAGCTGCCACATTCGATCCGGTTGTTCCGTTCGTAGTTGTGGCAGGCATCTACTTCGTCATAGTATTTCCGATAACAAGGATAGCGGGTACTTGGGGGCAGGAGAAGAAGCGATTGGTGACCGGCGCTTGACAAAGGTCGTATCCGTCAGGGACGTATGGAAGTCCTACGGAGAGGTCGAGGTAGTAAGGGGAGTCTCGTTTGATGTTGAGGAAGGAACGACCGCAGTAATCTTTGGCCCTAGCGGGGCAGGAAAAAGCACGCTTCTAAGATGCGTAAATATGCTTCATCCCCCAGACCGGGGAACAGTCTTCCTCCGCGACATTGACCTAATGAAGGCCGGCGGAAAAATAAACTACTATAGATCAAAGTTTGGGATGGTCTTCCAGCATTTCAACCTCTTCAGCCACATGACAGTTCTTGACAACGTGATGATCGGGCCCAGAGTCGTGAAGAAGATTCCACAAGATCAGGCGAAAGCAATCGCATTGAAGGCACTTGAGAAAGTCCGGATGAAGGACTGGTGCAACAACTACCCAAGCCAGCTCTCTGGAGGACAGAAGCAGAGAGCAGGCATCGCCAGAGCGCTGGCGATGGATCCTGATGTCATACTCTTTGATGAGCCGACATCCGCTCTCGACCCCGAGCTCATTGGAGAGGTGCTGCAGACGATGCTTGACTTAGCCAAGGAGAAGAAGACCATGATCTGTGTTACTCATGAAATGGGCTTTGCCAAAGCTGTAGCTTCCGAAATGATCTTCATGGATGAGGGAGTGGTGGTTGAGACTGGTTCTCCAGAGCATTTCTTTGCGAACCCAACGAATGAGAGAACAAAGAGATTCCTAAGCCGGCTGACTGAGCTCTACGGGAGGCATGAAGGCGAAAGGAGAACAGCTGCTGATCGAGAATGATAGACTACTTGGGAGATCTGTTCGAAGGGCTGCTAGTCACATTTCAGTTGAGCTTTACGGCACTTGGCATCGGATTGATCTTGGGCCTCGCTGCCGCTTTGGCAAGAAAGTATGGTTGGGGGCCCGCGTCATTCTTGGCAAACGCATACATAGAGCTCATACGGGGAACGCCGCTAACCGTTCAGCTCTTCATCATCTACTTCGGGCTTCCATCGCTGGGTGTACTCTTCACGCCGACGTTATCAGCCATAGTAGCTTTAGGGGTCAACAGTGGAGCGTATCAGGCTGAATATTTTCGGGGAGCGATAGAATCCATAGGAGGCGGACAGATGGAGGCCGCCCTCTCACTGGGCATGAGTAGACTTCAAGCCATACTTCGCATCATATTACCTCAAGCATTTCGGTTAGCTCTGCCCAGCTGGTCGAACGAAGCAGCGTATCTGCCGAAGTACAGCTCTGTCGCTTTTCTGGTCACTGTTCCGGAGCTCTTGGCTAGATCGAAAATGGTGATCTCTCAAAACCTCAAACCTCTTGAGGTCTATCTCGTCGTTGGGCTCATCTATCTTGTAACAATCGCGACCATTTCCAAGATCCTAGACATGGTGTACGAGCGGTACAAGATCACGGTCGAATAGCAAAAGAGCTGAGCTACGTCTTGACAGATCGGGAAGAGACCTAAACTTTCAAGAACTATGACACCATCTTCACCGGAGTGGCAATCGAGAGACATAGAAGATGAAGTTCTCAAATCGAATACTATCTACCGAGAAGTTGTCATATCTCGAAGTTGCGAAAATGGCGAAGACTGTTTCAGACGCCATCTATCTCAACATAGGTGAGCCGGATTTCCCGACTCCCGCGCACATCGTTGAAGCTGCCAAGCAGGCGATGGATAGAGGCGACACTCACTACACTCCTGACGAAGGAATCCTGGAACTTCGAGAGGCTATTGCAGAGAGGGAATCGGAGAAGCTTGGCTTAAAGCTAAACGAGGAGAATGTCGTTGTAACGGCGGGCGCCACAGGAGGCACCTATGCTGCGCTGATGGCTTCCATTGATCCAGGCGATGAGGTCATAGTGCCCAGCCCTTACTATAGCGGCTATTACTACGCAGTACAGATGACCGGTGGAACCCTCGTCGGTGTCAGGCAGCTAGAGGAAAGAGGATTTCAGATAGACGCTGGTGAGCTTGAGCAGAAGATTTCGCCCAGAACCAAGGCCATGATCGTCGTCTCGCCTAACAATCCTACAGGAACTGTATTGACTGATGATACTTTGAAGATAATGGCTGAGATAGCCTGCGAGAACGATTTGCTGGTCATATCAGATGAGGTGTACGATCAGTTCGTCTTCAGCGGGAAGTTTCGAAGCATCGCGACTCTTCCGGGAATGAGTGAAAGAACAGTCGTGATCAACAGTTTCTCTAAGACTTATGCGATGACAGGGTGGCGGATAGGCTACGTTGTTGGGCCAAAGGAGATCATGGGCCAGATCGCTAAGGCGTCGCATTCAACCATGGTCTGCGTCAACTCAATCGCTCAGTACGCAGCCCTAGCGGCGTTACGGGGACCGCAAGAACCAACCAAGAGAATGCTTGAGATATACAGAACTCGAAGAAGGCTGCTTGTGGACGCTTTGAAGAGCATACCTCAGTTCAGTCTAGTGGAACCTCAGGGCGCTTTCTTCGCGTTCCCTAATATATCAGCGACCGGGATGAGATCAATGGATATGTTCAAGTATCTTCTGACGGAGGCGCGGGTGGTTGTGCTTCCAGGCTATCCTTTCTTCGGTGCGGAGGGAGAGAACCACATACGTCTTTCTTACGCGACATCAACGGACAGACTAAAGGAAGCCATCGAACGTATCAAGGAGACCATGAGCAAGCTTGAGCCGCCGAGCCGAGTCCTCCGGAGGGAAGAGGCATGAAGGTTTCGATACCGTACGGCAATGATAAGGTTGAGTTCGAAGTCCCTGAATCGAACCTCATGGGAGTGTTTCTCCCTAAGACCACTCCAGGCGTTAGTGACGAGTCGAAGGCTGTCCGTGACTCGTTGTTGAACCCCATTGGTAGCAAGCCCCTATCAGAGATCGCAAGGGGAAAGAGTCGTGTTGCGATAATCACCAGCGACGTAACTAGACCCACGAAGGATCACGTGATAGTTCCGGCGATCTTGGACGCTCTTACTCAATCTGGAGTCAGAGAACAAGGAGTCAAGGTCATCATCGGTCGCGGGCAGCATAGAGAGATGACTCAACAAGAGGTTGAGCTGAAGCTGGGCAAAGAGGTTCTCGACCGAGTTACGGTTGTCCAGCACAGCCCTGACAAGAATCTCATTGATCTGGGGGCTACGTCAAGGGGCAACAGAATCCTAGTCAATAGCGATGTCGTCAAAGCAGATCTCAAGATTAGCACTGGCAATATCGTGCCCCATAGGTATGCAGGCTTCGGAGGCGGAGGCAAGAGCATTCTCCCCGCAGTATCCGGCAGAGGGACTATCTACCGCAATCACTTGTACATCATTGAAGGAAAGTCTGGGCCCGGGATATTGGAGGGTAACCCGATACGGATGGAGATGGATGAAGCGGCCAAGGTCGCAGGCCTTGACTTCATCGTGAACACGGTGATGAATTCTGAGGGACGCATCGTCAAGGTTTTCGCAGGTAACATCCTTTCAGCGCATAGGGAAGGTGTGAAGTTCGCAAGAGACCTATTGGGCGTTCGCTTACCCTCGAAGGCTGAAGTAGTCGTTTCAAGTGGTTCGCCAATGGATATCAATTTCTATCAGGCTTCCAAAGCCCTTGAAATGGGAGACTCGGTGGTAGCAGACGGCGGAACCTTCATTCTTGCTTCTCCCTGCTATGACGAGATAGGTGAAGAGGATCTCTACGCACTTCTGACGCTCAAATCGTCAAAGCAGATTCTTGACCAAATGAGAGAACCGGGGCCTGACACAAACTTGGTGTCAGCAGTGATAGCGTATCTGATGGCTCGAACGAGAGAGCGGATTGAAGTCGTATGGGTTTCAGATGGATTGAGGCGAGAACAGGTCGAGGCCATGGGCTTCAAGAAGGCTGAGTCTGTTCAAGAAGCCGTCAACGAATCGATTGCGAGAAACAGAGACTCTAGGGTCGCGGTCTTTCCCAGAGGCCCCATAACTCTTCCCATGCTTTGAGAGGTCTGTTCAAAAGAGCCGCTTCGTTCGTTTCCGGAATCCGTTGATTTGTCTTGAATGCCACTCCTCTTCGTCATGCCGCTCTTTGTTGCGAGTACAAATCTTTTTAGGAGTGGGAGGGTCCCTCGATAAGGTATGGGCCGGTAGCTCAGCTTGGCTATCTCAAGAACGGAAGGCCAACGAGCATCCGGCTGATAGCTTGGCAACAGAAACCGGAAGGTCATGGGTTCAAATCCCACCCGGCCCACCAATCTACAAGTTCTGATCACAAATCGCTCATAACTTCGTCCGCCTATTGTTCTTTGGGGATCATGCAGATGCTAGATGTTCACGGCTATGCAGGGCGCTATCAACGCGCTATTTGTCGGAGACATGAGTATTTCTAGGGTAGTATCTCAATCTCCTTGGCTTTCCCGTCAAAGCAAACTTCGTAGTTATCTAAGATGTCTCTTCCGACTATTGTCTTGACGGTTGCTTGTTCTGGCAGATCTCTCCCGAAAACAAGAATAGGGAAATCTTTTTCGAAAAAGGTGACAGTAGCGCGGTAAACCCTGATAGTGTCTTTGCCACTTCCAGTTATGATTTGGGTGTCTCCAGCGTATGGCAAGCCCAGCTCAGCTGCATCTTTCTCAGGGATCAGTGTTCTCCTTGCACCTGTGTCCAAATAGCCGTCGTACTCCCTTTCTTCCCTTGGACCTTTGACTGTAATCCTTGCAATGGGCATATCGCCTTTGTAAGTGATCCGCATCGAACCAGCCTAGAATAAATAATCGGTTGTAGGGCATGGCCCAACCTTTCTGAAGTAGAAGTGCCTGCCTGGATATCTCTTCAAAGCATTCTCATAGGCCTCGTCCAAACTCTCTCCTACACCGGCTACATCTCTGGATTCTATCTCGATGGCTACTATCTTACCTAAGTGGACGCTCTCCAACTTCTCCTTCTTCTCTGTGTAGACTTCCTCACCGAACTGGACAAGCTTCGATTCCATGATTACTCCTATGCAACAATTGCAGCTTCAAACTTAAATTCTTAACACTGCTGGGCCGGAGCAGTTGTTTCTTCGATTGCACAGTGTCTATCAACTGGAAAGATCCACAAGAACCTCTATGGATTCTGGAACCAGTTCCATCTGCGAATACACAATTAATCCAGCCCGATCCGTCACGAAAATCTGTAGATGCTTGCTACCTTGCAAGCGATGCACTAGATTGACATGAATTTGCTGATCTGTATTTATAGTTCGATCTGCACCCGGCCCACTATCCTATGACATACATGGGTTTCGTTTCTATGTGTTGGCGAATATTGCTTGTCCACCAAGATGCCTGCGAAGTCATTCTACTTCTTGGGATGGATGAGCAAGGTTATCTTTGCTTCTCAAGCGAAATTCCGGCGCGGATTGCAGCTTCTCCCACTAGTAGCCGGTAGTCAGTCCTGAGATGAGATGTGGAATTCAATAGACAGATCCTCGGAATGCCATCCGATAGCTCGATCAGGTTTAGACAGGCTAAGTCCTGTCTAAGCCCCAGAAGGCCCCCGAGTTGGCTCGCATGAGCGAGAGGATGAGCGCCCTGTTGACTCCACCGTGTCCTACAACAGTCGCTATCTTTCCCTCGTTCTCCATGACTATCCGTTCAAAGCTCTGAATCACTCTGGCCTGAACGTCGTTGAGACGCTCGGCTCGTGGGACATCTACTTGGCCTGGGTCGATAAGCCATCTTTCGTACTGCCCCTGGAATTGCTTCCTTAACGCGCTGTGGGTTTTTCCCTCCCACTCGCCGAAGTTTATCTCAACGAATCCTTCATCAACTCTTGGCGTAATTTTGTGAGGCGTGGCTAGAATATTGGCTGTCTCTCTAGCCCTCACAAGAGGGCTGCAATAGATTGAGGATAGAGGAATCGAGGCCAAGGCGGCCGATAGCGCTCTGGCCTGTTCCCGACCGGTGTCTGACAGAGCTACGTCGGTTCTGCCTTGGATAAGCCTCATCTCATTCCATAGGGTTTCGCCATGTCTGGCCAATAGCACTACAGCGTTCAACTTCCTCTCCATGTCTATGCCTCCCAGTCGGACATACATAACCTGTCGAGCCTAGGTCCGCACACTATTAGCACAGTCCTATCTTACACGGAGCATTATTATGCGTCATTCCTTCCTGTCTAGCAAAGATAGGAGATGGCATAGGTGGAGACTGTCATACAGACCCACGGCCTGACGAAGCGTTTCGGTGACCTCACAGCCGTGGACCACATAGATCTTTCTGTCATGAAGGGAGAGATCTTCGGCTTCTTGGGACCCAATGGTGCTGGCAAGACCACAGCCATGCGAATGCTCTCTACGCTGTCGAAGCCGACTGAGGGAACGGCGACCGTCGGGGGCTACGACATCGTCACTCAGGCAGAACAGGTTCGCAAGATCATCGGTATGGTGGCTGAGAAGCTGATTCTGTACCCTCGGCTTAGTGGTGTTGAGAACCTTGAGTTCTTCGGCCGACTGTACGGCATGAAAGGAGATATCCTCAACTCCAGAGTGGACGAACTCCTGAGGATGGTCCGTCTAGAGAGGTTCAAGGACATGCCTGTGGGAGGCTATTCAAGCGGCATGAGGCAGAGACTGAACATCGTCCGTGGCGTGATCCACGATCCTGAGATTGTATTCATGGATGAGCCAACCGTGCTTCTTGATCCTCAGAGCACTAGCTTCGTTCGAGACCTCATAAGGGACCTCAATGAGGAAGGAAAGACCATAGTGCTCACGACGCATATCATGGACGAGGCCGACAGGCTGTCCGATACGATCGGGATAATAGACCACGGCAAGATCATTGCCGTTGACAGCCCTAGAAGCCTAAGAGAGAAGCATCACTGCGAAGCCTTGGAAGACGTTTTCCTAGAGCTTACCGGAAGAGCGCTTAGGGACTCGGCGACGCCCATTGTGCCGATGAGAAGGGTTGTGGGGAGATCCTAGAATGACGAATAGCCTGAAAGAAGATCTCCGTATCACCGTTCGCATAGCACACAAGGACTTACTGGACTTCTGGAAGGCGAAGATGCTCGTTGTCACCTTCACCATCATGCCACTTGTGTGGATGGCCATGTTTGGATTCATGTATCCTCAGACAGGCTCAAGCAACCCATACTCCGGTAAGATTTCTACTCCTTACAGGAACATCCCGATAGCCCTCGTCGATGAAGACTGTGGGCGACTCGCCTTACAAGTCGCATCCCAGTTCAAGGAGATAGCCTCATCAACAGGATTGTTCAGTGTTCGAGACTTCTCGAACTTCGACTCAGCGAGGGAGAAGATTGTTTCGGGCGATGTGAAAGGAGTAGTAGTCATACCGGCTGGATTCTCAGAGGCGTTGACATCAAATCGCAGCGCGACTATAAACGTAGTTGTAGACGACGCGAATCCGCAACTTGCCAGTCTCACTTATCAGGAAGCCATCATGGTTCTCAGGATGATTTCGGATGGAATACGCCGTGCGACCATCACCCGACTGAGCAATACCGTAGACCCCCTGTTTATTTCTGATCCGGTGAGTGTCGAGCGGAAGCCGCTCATCGGCACAACTAACACATTCCAGTTTCTAGCGCCTGGATTCATGGCGCTGGTCTTGATAAATGGGGCGCTTGCAGGTCTAGCGGCAACAGTCACAAGAGAGAAAGAGCAGGGAACGATGGACGGCATACTGATTGCCCCTATTTCCAGGACTTCGATTGTGATCGGAAAGGTGATCGCGCAGACTGTCAGAGGAACAATGCAGGCGCTCATGATTCTTGTGATATCAATGGTATTCTTCGGTGTAAGAATATACGGGAGCCCCACTCTGATGCTGTTGGTGATGTTCTTGGGAGTAGCAAGCTTCTCAGGTGTGGGGGTAATAGCGACCTCGATGGCGCAAGAGCAAGAAACTGCGATGATGCTGATGATGATGCTAAACATTCCCATGACCTTTCTTTCCGGGATAGTCGTTCCAATGGAACAAATGCCTGATTGGCTGCAGACAATTGGCAAGACATTACCTCTGTACTATGCGGCAGACGGCCTCAGGAAGGTCATAGCTCTAGGTGCAGACTTCGCAATGATATCATGGGATGTCGCGATCCTCTCGATGTATGCACTTGTGACTTTGAGCCTGGCGATTCCGATCTTTCGCAGGGTCATGTCAAGGTGAGTACTTAGAAAGACATAAGAGAAATAGCAAAGGACTGATCGAAGCGGCGATCTGAGGAGGAGTTGAAAACGAAGTTGAACCGGCAATCTACCTGTCTGGTGCTTCTCGTACTCGTCCTAGCGGTGCATCCAACAATCCAAGTAGCGTTCTCCGTTGGAAGGGCGCAGGTAATCGTGTCCTCCGTTTACTGGGGAACGGCTCCGTCGGTCATCATCAACGCGCGTCCTGGCGATGTCAACGTTCCGCTCTCCATCATACTCACTAACGTGGGCGATGATGTTGCCAGAGCAGTGTCTGCTAGACTTGACTTGACGCCTCCCTTCCTGTTCGAATACTACCAAGATGGGAAAAAGCGATCCTCCTCGTTTGTGTCCCAGAGTGCAGGAGATATCGCTGCAGGTTCCAGTCGAACTCTACTCTTCACGCTGAGCATAACGCCTGACGCAGCCGAAGGCATGTACCGACTACTACTCCTCATCGAATACAGTAGCGCTAGAGAGCTTCAGCAGATAGCCTCGACGCAGAACGTTGATGTACCAGTTTGGAGGGGAAGTCTACACATTCAGCGAATAGTGACTGTTCCTGACAAGATCTATCCAGGAACCATAGGTGTGCTTCTGAAGGTTTGGATCGTCAATACGGGACAGGGTGCAGAAAGGGATGTAGAGGTTATGCTCGATCTGAAAGATCCCTTCAAACATTCTTCAAGTAGTTCGAACCGTGTCTTCCTCGGAATCGTTCAACCTTACCAATCCAGCATGGCTGAGTTCCGCATAGACATAGACGAAAAAGCCAAGCCGGGGGATCATTCCGTCCCGGTACTCTCAGCTATCGGAAAGGCGACGCCAGCACTATTGGGTCCGGTCTCTCTCTACGTGAACGAGAAAGCAAGGTTTGAAGTTGTCAAGATATCTCCAAGAGAGATAGGCTCCGGAGACACGGGTGTAACCGTGACCCTTCTGATCAAGAATGTGGCTCAGGTTACGGCCAAATCTGTTCGTATACAATTGAGACCTGGAAATTACTTCTCCGGCGTGCTCTCAGACTTCCTAGGAACTTTGGAGCCCGGTGAAGAGAAGGCCGCGTTCTTCACTGTGGACGTGGACGGAAAGGCGCCTACAATCGACTACAAGATTGATCTCAGATTGGAGTGGACTCAAGACGAAAACTCGCTTTCTGACACAGTTCCAGCAGTTCTCAAGCTGAACTGGAAGCCGCCAATACTCCAGTTTGCAGCACCGCTTGCAGTATTAGCTTTGTTGATAATTGTGTTTGCATTTCGCCGCCTGAAGAGAGCCAAGAAGCCCATCACACCTCCTTAGCACTCGCCCTAGAAGCTGCAAGGATATGGCTGGTGGCGAGCACCCTCTTGCGAAGAATACTGCCCTATCTGATCATCCTATGTATCGCGTCGCCACTGCCTCAAATCTATACAGTGCACGGCCACACGGTCCTCGGAAAACTCGACGGATCCCTGCGGTACTTCAGAAGAGACGATCACCAATCTAATCCCGAGAATACTTTCGGCGTGGGCCACGTACCCGGCCCGCTTGCACATATCTGGCCTGGAAGCGGCTTGAACACATACACCGGGAACATGGCCAACCCTCCGGGCTACCAATCCCCATTCCAAGACTATGAACATCCCCTGCAAGTTGCCGGTTCCAAATACTCGCCCGAAGGTGCGATACCAGCGTCCACAGCGGATCGAGATGTCGTAGGGGACATAGTCATCGGGCTGAACTTCTCCAAACCAGACGCGTTTCTCAACCAGATCTTCAGGTATGGGTCAGTGACGATATACGTTCCGGCTCCGTTGAAGAACAAGGCCGGATTACTAGAGCAGGACGGCTTTGAGCCAGTCGGAGTGAATTGGGAATTAGGAGAAGTCACAAACATAGTCACAACGATCACCGACAACTACGGAAACATCTTCGTGACGAAAGCTAGTCCTCTCGACCCATTTGGCCCTAACTGGTGGATGATACGCGTCGTCGCAAGCGGAGTGGGAATCAGATTCGCGCAGGGACACGACTACTGGTATTATATTCGAATCAACCAAGTGAAGGCTCCTGTCGTAGCGGGAAGATATTTCTTCAAAATCTTTCTCGACGACCACTACCCGGTAAGAAGTCAGAACGACCCCGGTAGTCTCATGAACAGTACAATGCCAGCTGAGAATTGGCCGGTCGTACTCGTCAAGGGCGACATTGACCCTGGGATCGTTTATGGAACGATTCGATATGGCGGAAGTCACCAAGCACTCTACGGTGTGCCGCTCTGGCTCGCAGGAAGGGTAAGAGTGTCGGGATTAGCGATTGACCCCGCAACCGGCCGTATGCTTCGCAGAGCGGTTGAAGCGCGTGGATACTTCAACGCGTCATCCAGAGGACACTATGAGGTGGAGGGGGTAGCTCCAGGCATCTATGACATTTATGCAAGCGCATCTGGCTTCCCTGAACGGAGAGTCGCTGTGGGGGTTCGCATAGAGAGAGGACAATCCCTGGCGCTAGATCTCTATCTTAGGCCTGGAACGCAAGTTAGAGGCGAGGTGTTCGCTAGGTCTTTTGGATCGATCTCAGGCTGGTGCGGCGAATTCCCGATAAGCATCATAATCTACGACAGCGATGACTATAGGGAAAGCAGTGTAGTTGCTTTCTCTCCGATCAATCTGACGCATGCACCGTTCACGTCGTACGTTATCGGCAACATCGTATTCGAAGGTAGCCAGCTGAAGGTGCCGAATTGTCCGAAGCTCGTTGCTTTTCCATGGGAGGGACCGGCAAGCTACTATCCTTACGCCACTCCAATGGATCCATACGGCGCATTTAACGGAGTTGGACCCGCCCAAACATGGTGGGTATCCCCGCAAGTCACCGTTGACCCCGTAAGCGGCCTGGGCTCTACAGGTACAAGTTTCGTCTTTCAGTTCGGAGCTCAAGAATTCTACGGAGCCCCTGCCAAGCTTAGCGGAATGGCCCCGCAGATCTTCGCCACGTGGATAGATGGGCTGCAACCTCAAGCGTATTTCGTGAGGGCCTACGTTCACGGGTATGTTCAAACCACTTCGGATGGATTACGGTTCAAGGATTACTCGTTCAAGACATCATCATTAGAGCACGATGCTGGCGTGTTTATTCCAATTGATGTTTATGCGTCTGGAGTAGTTGAAGTCACGGTGCACTTCCACGATTCCCCTGGAACGAGTCAGAGTTCACACATTGGAGGGCCTGACTCGAGAAGATACTTGGTCGCTGAGGCCTACGACCATCTTGGTCAACTTTCGGCATTCAACTTCACCAACGTATCAAGCTCCTCATCTTTCGCAACGCTCTCGCTCACAGGACTAGGGATGGCAGGAGTGATCCCGCCTCCTGATCCACGTTCCGGAACGAAATACTTTCTCCTAAGATATCGCGGATTGAGAGACTATGGAATACCTCCGGGAACGCACACGATAAGGACCTACCTGAGAGGCTACATACAAGCCTCCCCACCCGGAGATAGTCTCCTAGATCTTGATGTGGCCCCGGTAAGCACGATTGTTCTTGACTCACACTCAAGGATCAGCCTCCACATGTATCGGGGTGGAGGCATCAACGTGACAGTGAGGTCAGTCGATTGGCAGATCCCGAGAAACCAACGAAACTGGACATGGAACAACACTGAGGTCTCAACCCTGCTCTACGACATAGCCTCCAAATCCTTCATTGACGTAGTTTACTTCTGGAATCATACGGCTGCAAGCTGGAGCCTTCCAAGAACCAATTCACAGTTCAACATGATCCCATGGCCCAATTGGAGATTGAAGTTCGGTGCGGGGGCATCATATCTCAAAACCAACGGCTCCGTGGCCTTGGAGCGGTTCGGACCAGCCTTACCGAGCCCGATATCAAGAACCCCTAGCCAAGACATGGCTACGAACCTGTTCGTTGAAAGCGTACTTCGGATCGGCTTTCTTTTCTCATTCAGATCCTACCGCTCAGCAGACTTCCGATCCAATGTCGCTCTCTATCCTGGCGTCTACTCGCTAACTGCTTGGACTTATGGCTATGTGCAGGAGGGCGTACATGTTTTGGGTGATCTCGGCAGGGTTTCAGTAGCTCTGCCAAAGATCGGCTCACAAGCAGACTCAAGCATACAAGTCATAGCGGGAGCAACATTCAATCTCACGATAATGTTCAGGACAGAGAACGTCTTCAAAGGCATTCCCTGCAACTCATCAGTGCGAATAAGAATTTACGATGACTCTGACAGGATCGTGGCCGCAGCATCAACTTCCCTCGACCCGGGCGTCGTGATCGCTAACGCAGGTTTCTTCGCCGATCAGAACAAGATCATCAACGCAAGCGGACCAGTTTCAATCCCCAGCGGAACGAAGATCGTTGAGTATAGAAACCTTGCCGGCCTGTACAAGTATACGGAACTGCTTACGAGCGCTGAGATCGCCAGAAGAGCGCTCCTATTCGCTCCGGATTACGGGGTTTGGGGATCAACGGGAACCGGCGGCGGGTACCGAGGCAACTGGACTGTAAAGGTGGACTTGGTCAATTGGTATTCGCAAGGACAGTTCTACCCACCAGCTCTTGGGCTCCTTCAGGGCGAATCGGCCTTTCTACATCCTTACAACCATCTCGGCCCGTACGAATCTAGGACTACCATAACCATTCCGAACGTGCCGATCGGCGGACAAGCGTCCATTGCCGTTGCGCTCGATCTCAGGGCCTACATTAGCGGAGACGTATACTCGTTCAACTGGTTCGACGAAGTCAGAACTGCAAGCTGGGCAGTAGTAGAGATGAAAAGAGGAAAGGAAACGTACAGAGCGTACTCCCTAGACGGCTTCTATGATGCCTATCTCCCTCAAGGCTCCTATGATGTCAGAGTTACGCTTCGAATACCGGCTGAAGGAGAATTCACGGCAAATAGAACGATTCTCCTTTCTGATGGAGTAAGCATCCTAGGAGAAGATTTCTTTCTTGGACCACAAAACCTGGCTAATGCTCCACGTTCAGAAGCTATAGCGCAGGAACAGGATGGGAAAGAGATTGATTGGCACGAAGATCATCAGCTTACGAATGCCTACGCGAAACGGTAGTTCACGTTTACTGTGATAGTCACTTGCAGCTCACCTGGTATGATTGGTGGGGCCACGGCCTTAAGCTCGTAGACCCCGGTCTGCGGAACGTAAGGTGTTCCTATAGAGACTGAAACCTTGCCTACGATCGTCACTTTAAGTGCCGACGCCAGCGTCTGGGCTTTGGCCTCGGCGTCGCTAACGGCTTCTCTGATGACTTGTGCGGTCAGGGTATCGACCTTCTGTTTGGACAGCCCAAATGTCACGCTACCAACTGTGTTGGCTCCAGCCTTCACTGCGGTGTCGAGAACCACACCGACTTCCTCGACCTTTCGCCATGTGACTCTGAGAGTGTTTCTGCACTGATACCCGATTATCCTCTGCTGCCTATCGCGGTCATATGTAGGTTGCAGACTGTAGTGTTCGGTTTTCATATCGTCCTTGGATACCCCTATCTTCTTTAGAGCTTCAATCACGTTGTTCATCGCGTCGGCGTTCTTCTGCTGAGCTTCTGTCGCGGTTGCAGATTCTGTCAGAACGGTGACGCTTACATATGCCACATCCGGAGCGGCGTACGCAAAGCCTGTGCCAGTGACAGAGATTACGTTGACTTGCGCATTCTCTCCAGCAGTAACTATGGGCCCTGTTATCCTTGAGAAAGCGTAGTACAGTGTCGCAGCATTTAGAAATGCTAAGGCTACGATCGAGATTATCGCTATGGCATAGTGCATTTTGGCCTTCTCACTCATAGTCTCACCTCCTCGCCGTCTCGGTCGGCTATCTCACTCTGGGCAGGTAGTAAATCCTAGCTTTTGGAACAAGCTGTTCACAAAACAAAACACCTGGTCTCCCTCCGCTGGTACGAAGCGAACACAAGAATTCCTGTAGACAAGTTCGAGTTCGTTCGCTAGCTGATTGGCGTTCCTAGGCACTTCATAACTATCATGGCACGTTTTCTGCCCCCTTTTGTACCGGCAATGAGCCACCAGAGAAGATGCTCAATCGAATTCTTTCGGCGAAGTACTCGTATCCCTTCCTAGGACTGCGGTCTGAGACATCTCGATTGTTCACTGTGACAAAGGTGTTATCTGAGATTTGGAGGAAAATCGGGTATGAATTTGGGGAAAGGCTTAACCTTGGGAAGGTCGCTACACTTCGAAAAAACTGAGTGGAAAGTGAAATAGTTGCCACAGGTACCGATTCTCATTCCCCTGATTGTTGCAGGAGCTTTCTTAGGAAGCGTGTGGTCAACCAAGAATCTCACGGCTGTTTGGAAGAAGGCAGTCTTGGCCGCAGCAGTGTCTGGAATCCTCAATGTTGGATACGTATGGGTTTTGGGGCTTCTGAAGATTCCTGGGCAAATCCAGCAGACAAACAACAGCTTAGTTTCCATGGCGTCATGCGGTGTCGTGGCTTTTCTTGTAGTCATTGCAGTCTACGTGTCAGCATTAGGGATGATGAGATATCGCCGGGGTAAGGCCCTTGAACCAGAAGAGTGAATTCGCAGTCGAAGTCAGCGACCTAGTCAAGGTATACCGTACAGGTCCAATCAGGTTCACCGCGTTGGACCGCGTCTCCTTAAGAGTCAAGAATGGAGAAATAGTATCCATAGTCGGGCCTTCAGGAAGCGGAAAGACCACACTTCTCAACCTGATAGGTCTAATTGACAAGCCGACACGCGGAAGGATATTCATAGACGGAATAGAAGCCTCAAGACTTGACGAAGGCAGGAAATCCATTGTTCGCAACAAGAAGATAGGTTTCGTTTTCCAGGCCTATAACCTGATTCACAGGTTGACCGCTATTGAGAATGTTCAGCTCCCGCTTATAGCTTCCGGGATGGCTCCTGACAAACGTCGACAACTGGCTGAGAAAATGTTAACCTCAGTCGGGTTGGCGTCAAAGTTCCTCAACCACCCATATGAACTCAGCGCTGGAGAACAACAAAGAGTCGCCATCTCTCGAGCTCTTGTTACTGATCCTACCTTGATTCTCGGCGACGAAATCACGGGAAACGTAGACACCAAGACATCTGCGCAGATAATGGAACTGATCAAAGAAATCAACAAGACGGCGGGACGGACCTTCGTGCTTGTCACGCATAACCCCGATCTTGCAAAGCAAGCTCACAGAATAGTGCACTTAATAGACGGAACGATAGAGAAGGAGGAAGTTCTGAATTGAGGGACAGAGACAAGATCGCAAGGACCGGCATGATCGGGCTTGTTCTTTTCCTGATCGTGACACCGTGGTTCTCAGCCGCACAGGGGATTCAGACACCAATTAACGTCGTCTCAGCGTTGTGGGTGACATCGGAAGCTACATATGAAACTGGGCGAACGTGGACGGAGATAGACGCGGCTCCAGGAGACCGAAACATACGCCTTCGCGTTACGATCCAGAATCTGAGCAACGTAACGATTTCAGGCATAACTGCTGAACTTAAGCTGCAATATCCCTTCAAGAACGTCACCGGTGGCGACATCAATCGGGCTTACTATGCCGGAAGTATCTCGCCTGGAGGAAACGCGGCTGCAGACTTCCTTTTGAACATTGACCTAGGCTCCAACCCAGGTGAATACAAGCTGGATATGGCTGTGAATTATCTTGAGCTTGCGTCTGGAGTGGGCAAGACCTTGTACTTCCTGAAATCCACAACAGTGACAGTTCCGGTGATAGTAAGCTCAACCAGATACATGGTAATCTACAACGTGATAGCCTCACCCTCAACCACTGTTCCAGCAGGCAATATTACGATCTCAGGAAATCTGCTGAACGTAGGAAAGATCAGTGCGTACAACACAAACGTCACCATCTCTTCTCAAGCACTGGCCCGCCCCGCCTCGATCATAGTTGGGCAAATTGATCCGAACGTTCCTCGACCCTTCAGCTCAGGCATACAACTAAGGCGAGATCTTGCGCCTGGAACATATCCGATCACCGTCTCTGTAACATACGCTGACATTATGGCGACCGGTCACGTTTCTCAAACGAGTCTAAGATTAGTAGTTCGATCGCCAGAGCCTCGCCCACCGACAGCTGCCCCGAAGCAAAGTGACATATTGACCATTCTGATTCAGATCTTGCGAGATCTTGTGAGAGTCTTGCTAGGCCTGGCAGAAATGGCATCAATCCTTCAATAGAGGTGGGCCGATGAGATCACGGGATACATTCCTGCTGGCCTTCAAAGCGCTAAAGGATCGGAAGCTCAGAACGAGCCTGACGATCCTGGGAATAGTGATTGGGACATCGATGATTGTGGCGCTGATAGCTTCTACGACTGGGCTTACTGCAAACGTTACAGCTCAAATATCCAAGATGGGAGTCACCACGTTGACGATTATGCCTATGAGTGCAAGAGTGCAGATTACGGACGACGACGTAGCGGCTCTTGCAGCACTTGAGGGAGTCAGAGACGTTATTCCATATTATTCTAGGAGGCTGCAGATTAACTACGGCACGACGACCATTTCAGTTCAACTCTATGGGCTAGACCATAACAAGCTTTTCACATTGTATGAGGGTCTGGGTCTTGATCGCGGAGGCCTCGTCGATATGTACGATCCCACGGGAGTGGTCGTGGGAGCATTGATCGCTAGGCCTCCTGAGGCTGAGCTACCGCCGGTCGACATCAACGAGTTGCTCTTGCTGGAACAGGCGGCCACGGGAAGAACTCGAGGTCCGAGCTATGCGTACTTAGTTAGGGGAGTGTTGAAGCCTTTCGGCCTTGTGGGCTTCCTCAATATTGACGAAACGGGTTTTATCTCTTTGGTCGCAGCGCGACTAGCGTTCAAATTGACATACTACTCAGGGGTGTACGTTCTTGCCAATTCTCCGGAGGAGGTCGCCATCGCCCAAGCAAGTGTTCAAGAATACTTTGGAACCAATGTTCGAGTAATGGGCGCCCAATCAATGCTCGAAACTGTCCAGTCAATAACGGATCAGCTTACCTTTTTCATGGGAGGGATCGCTGCGGTTTCTCTCTTCGTCGCCGGCGTTGGAATCACAAACACGATGTTTGTGTCGATTATGGAGCGAACAAGAGAGATAGGCATACTGAAGGCTATAGGGTACAGGGCTGGAAACATACTCACAATGTTTCTGGCAGAAGCAAGCATAACTGGAGTCATAGGAGGAATCCTTGGAACCATAACTGGATCACTTCTCTCGTTCCTGCTGTCGGGAGGGCTAGCAGGCATAGGGGTGAGAGCTCCGATGATGGGAGGCGGGGCAAGAGCTTCGTCATCTATGGGATTCACACCAGTCATATCGCCCAACCTGGTCATGTTCTCGCTTCTCTTCCCCATTGGAATCTCGATTCTGGCTGGGCTCTATCCTGCGTGGAGAGCGTCAAGGTTGAACATAGTCCTTGCGTTGAAGTATGAGTGAAACGAGCGGCAAGAAGAGATTGCAAATCGTCAACGCTGAAACAGTAGGACCCGCCGATGCGATCGAGATTGCGGAACATACAAGGAACCATCAGATCCATTCTCGTGCTGCTACTTGTGATGTCACACCTGTTCTTGTCGCAGCCACTTGTCTTTGCAGTGATAGGGGACTTCGTACAGGTTTCTCCAGGAATAATCCCCTATGCGCCTCTTGCTCCTGACAGGAATCACTATCTTAATGACAGTTCGTTTCGAGTGACGCTTGACTATCCAAGATCATTCATTCTTCAGGAAACGGTAGGAGACCTCAGTTTTCTCATCAGCCTAAAGGATACGAGGAGACGAATTGACATATACATCCCGCCCGAATTCAAAGTGACTTCCAGCACAAACTACGTCTGGTCAAACGTAACGAACAACTACGGCAACATCAGAGTGACGAAGGCATCAAGCTCAGATGGGGTAGCGCCGAACTGGTACCGCATCTCAATAACCAGTGGAACACAGGGAATAGAACCTGGTAGTTATTCCGTTAGGATCTTCAATGTAACTGCGCCTAGCATTGTAGGCAGATACTTTTTCAAGGTTCTCACGAATGGAACATCCATAGGCGCGAAGAACTTTCCCTCGGTAGTGGTGTCGGCAGATCCGAACCCCGCATATGTCTCCGGCACCATCCGATATGGCGGGAGACTGACAGATTACAACTATTGGTACCCGATACGGCTTAATGCAACGTTAGGAGAGGGAGGAAAGGTATGCGCTACAGGAATAACGCCTGACGGAAGAATAGTTGTGGGTCAGGCCTTCTTCAACGCTTCCGCTGTAATCAACTATACTCTGTACGGGTTGGCACCGGGACGTTATACTTTGAATGCGACAGCAGCAGGATACGCGCCCGGAGAGCTTCCATATCCAATACTCCTCAAAGCCGGACAGTCATTGGAAGAGGTAGACATTTTCCTTGAACGCAGTCCGGTCACCACCGTCGTTGCGTTGTCGAGATGGATGAAACAACCTGCAGAGTGGGGAGAGACTCGCAACATGACTGTTGTTCAATCGAAGAAGATAACTCTGGAGGTCTTTGATTCTTGGAACACAACCATCAGACTCCTGAATGACACTACGAATGCTGGCACAACATTTCATACATTCGTGTATCGCGGAGAGAGAGATCTGGACGGCCACATACCACAAGACAACTCAGGCTTCGTCGGAGGTATTGGCCCCGGAAGGTACTACTTCAGGGTGTGGGTGAACGGGTACGTTCAGCCGAGTGCCGCAAACGAGTGGGCCTGGAGAAACGAATGTGCAGTAGTCTTCACTCTCAACGAGCAGAACAGAAGGATCGATATTCTGCTAGAAAAGACAGGGACTTTGAAGGTGACAGTGCACTTCATGAATTCAGCTCAGATGATGTTGCGCGAAAGTGGGGCTCTGTACAATGGGACATTGATCGTCGAAGCCTACAACCTCGTTGAAGAGATGCGTGCAAGGAACTCCACACTTGTGTTCAAAGACAATAGGACTGCTTCCGTGGAACTTACAGGTCTCTTCAACAGTTCGAGAGACTATGGCTTGCCTCTCGGAGAATACGTAATCTTTGCCCGCTTGGCACCACCTCGTGTGCCCTCTTTCTTGGCTGATTTCGTTCATCCTTACTATGTCTCTGTTGGGGGGGTCTACTTTCCCTCAGTCTACCGATATGGTCCTACTGGGCATAGAGTGACTATTGGAGAGGGACGAAATGAGATTGGCTTCTACGTTCTACTTCAAGGAGGACTTAATGTTACAGTCTATCCAGTTACCTCGCAAAAGCCATTCAGCGTTACTGCTTGGCAGTACCCCAACTCTGCGATTCGTGTGGAAATCAGGGATAGATATGGTGTTGAGGTATACGGGTCGTTTAGACTACTGCAAACGAATGATGGACTGGTGAACGCTAGCGTGATAGGGCTTGATGATGGAACTTATTCAATCTGTGTCTTTACCTATGGATACGTTCAAAGACAGATAGTATTTTTCTCAGTAAGGAGAGGAGAGTTAGCCGACATATCTGTACCGATGATGTTGGGCGTACAGATAGAGGTGACACTGATCTTCCAGAAGCAACGGATAATCTCGCGCATAGACACTTATGACGAATATTGTTCGAACGTGATCGACCCTAAGGTTCCCGTTCGACTAGAAGTATACGATTCAAAGGCGAAGTTTGTGGCGGCCAACATCACTTATGTGAACTTAACCAACTATGTCGTGACCTTAGCGGGATTCAAGGCCTACTATGGCAACGCTACAACGAGGTGGGTCAACTATTACGATACGACAGATGGAACGTTGCAGAAAGATGGGGGGCTCCTGCCAGACACGTACACGATCAAAGTGTATGTGCCCGGCTATCATCAGCCGACTGAACCAACCGTAGACATCAGGACAAGAGGCAATGTGAGCCTCGTTCTCGCCCTACACAGGATGGGACGTCTACAGGGCACGATCCACACGTTCAACACCTGCTACGAAAGCTACACGCGAATCTCATGGGTTTCCGTTGACGCCATAGGAGAAGAAATGACGCTCCGGACAGGTACGCTCGACGGCAACTATACGTTGTGGATGGTGCCCGGATCCTATCTTGTTGTGTTCTCACTGCCCACATACGAAACAAAGGCCCTCCGGCTTCACATCCCCGATGGCTCAGACGTACAGATAGATCTGCAACTGTTACCATTCGGCATGAAGCTCCAATCCTACGCTTCCTCTCTCTCAACGTTTTCCGCCGCTGACACTGTCAAACCTTTTGTCTTGATCAGAGCTACAGGAAGAAGGGTCAATAGGATGGCTCTCCGCCAAAGCGCACGTTTAGCATGCCGGTGACTGCCCAGCCCACAGTTGCTCGATTCGTTGTGCAATGAAGCCAAAGACGCGGAGCTCGTAGCGATTCCCATTGTAACAAAAACAATCAGAAATACGATCCTGAATTGCCTACTCATTCGGATTCTCGTCGATGGATTCTCGCTCTCAAAGAGCAGCCTAATTCAGACAGCTTATGGTGAATCTCAAGCACTTGCTTGCTTAATGTGACTGAGCACGTACCGCCTGTCTACTAGGGTCTCTTATGTCCCGGGCGAGCTAGAGCTACAGACAGCTACCTGGTTTGTGCACAAACCTACTCAAAAAAAGGGATGAGTAGATAGCAGCGACTTGCGGATGTCAGCAGCATTATCACCGACTCGGCCTCACACCCGCAGTGATGCCACCGGTCCTACCGTTTACTCTGATGGTACCAACGCTGTTGTTGTTGGCGTCGATGATCGGGACATTGTAGATGAATTGGAGTTGCCTAGGCTCCCCTGCACTCCACCCTTTCTCTAGAGAGGCTTGGGCAGCCTTCAAAGCGTCTTCAGATGTTGGGGTGTTGAGTTTTCCCAGGAGCACGGTCATGACCACCTCGTCCCTGTATTTGATGCTCACCATCCATACGGTGCCTCTGTCCTTCGCCTCGCCAACATGGAACTCCTTTATGGCATTGCTCACGATGGTCTTCGCCTGCTCAAGGGTCACCGTGAGTATGGTTGAGGGTTTCCTGATGATTTCGCCGCTTCTGCCATCGACGCTGACGTAGCCTATCGTTGCGTCCTTGGAGTCGAGAAGCGGGACATTGTATATGGTTCTCATTAGTTTGGGCTCTCCGGCCTTCCAGCCTTTCTTCAACGACTCTTCCACGATGACCTTTGCCTGTTCTGCCGTAGACGCGCTGACCTTGCTCACCTCAATAGATGTCACCACGCCCTTCCCATCCTCGATAGGAACGAGCCAGCCAGTCCTCGATGAGGTGATTGTTCCCACTCGAAAGCTAAGGATGGCTGCCTCGACCAGGGCCTTGGCTTGCGCCGAGTCTATAGTAACGTTTCCAGACCAGCTCTGATTTCCGAATCGAGGCCAAGGTCTGTCAAGATACGGACTCTCGTATGGTGCCCTCTTCTGTGCAACTGCCGTTCCAAGATTCCCCGCAGATGCGAATGCTACTACGAGCACTGAAGCTACTACTGCCACGACTGCCATCGCCTTTAGTGCGAGCTTGCGGTTTGCAGTCACTTTTCTACTACCTTCTTTTGAGCGACGGTTGGCTGAACGCGTTAAAGGCGTTTTCCCAGATTCTCTTCCGATTTCTACCCAAATCTGACAATGTTAGATGTTATCTATGACAGGGCCGCATCTACTCTCTGGCTCTGGCCGAAGGGATGCCGGTGTTCCCTACTGAGGAGTCAATCGAACGCCTGCTCTGGTGGCTTATCGCGGGCACTAAAGGGGGAAAGACACGGGCGACCATCATTGAAGCGTTGAGGGAAATGCCCCGAAACGCCAATCAGTTAGCGGCCAATCTCAGATTGGACTACAAGACTGTGAGACATCATCTTGAGATTCTTCTCAAAAACCGGATCATCTCTTCGGCAGGAGAAGGTTATGGCATAACGTATTTCGTGTCTAAGGAACTGAATGAGCAATACTCTGTTCTTGAGGAGATTTGGAAGAAAATTGGGAAAAGCAAGAAAAGCAGCGCACGCTAGTCCGGAGGTGATAACTCGATGAGAAAATTAAGAATGGCTTTGATGCTAGGCGTGGTTCTCGGCCTGGCGATTGTCGGATATCTTGCTGCGACCTACTATCTAGAGGAGGGCAGGATACCGCCGACTCGTCCGTCAACTCGCATCAGGCTTCCTAGCTCGGAAGAGCTGCACGCATACTTCACGGTCAGAACTATCGTGTCTATGATAAACGCCGGACTGTCAACGATTCTTCTCATCGTCTACGCGGAAATCTACGTGAAGACGCGTGCGCAATTCACTCTCGGCCTCGTGATACTTTCGGCAGTCCTGCTTTTCTATGCGATCACATCTAACCCGTTGTTGCAGGCACTTTCCTTTCGTGTATACGGTCTTGGACTAGCGGGAGCTCTGCCGGAGCTGTTCACAACCGTAGCTGCAGTTGTACTGCTATATCTCTCAGTGGAATAGCCCTTGCCTTCGCACTGTAAGAACGAGTTTGCTGATCCCGAGCGCGCAGCGCGGTTTTCTGAAGGGACTTACGCTCGAATTAGCATTGCCTTACTGCCAGCACTAGTCGTATTCGCTCTAGCATCGATTCTCCCGTCACTTATGGGTCGTCCTGAAGGGTTGTCCCTGACACGCCTGATCAGAGGCATGCCCATGAGGCTTGTAATGCTTGCCGTCACAACTGTGGGACTAGTGGCGCCCGTTGCAGTAATACCTAGAATCCTGAGTTTCGCGGCGAAGAGAGTCCAAGGAGGTCTCTTGGGCCAGCTTGTCAGAACTGAGATAAACAAGCCAATCGAACTCAAGATGCCCAACACACACCTCCTCAGGCCTTCACAGGGAATCGCTCTCTCCTTGATATTCACTGATAGACTGCTTCAGATAGTGGAACTCACAGGGGAAACGACATATCCACGTCTTCTAGTTCGCTTGATTCTTCCCATGCTAGGAAATCTGATGGTATCGTTGCTGCTCTCCATTATTTGGGCTTTGGATGATCTAGGGCTGAGATTCTACTTCAAGAAAACCGGTGAGGTTCGGACAGCTGGTAGCAACGTAGGCCTGATACTGCCAGCGATAACAGGGGCCTTCAGCGTCGCCAGTCTGTTTTGGAATAGAACGATAACCGAAGCTCTTGTAGGGGTCATTGGAATCGGGATGGCTTCTTATCCTCCCTACGTCTTCTTCGTAGTCATTCATCACGAATTCGTCAAAAGAAATACGGCGACGCTATTGAATCGGCTGTCAATCGCGAAAGTTGAGACAGCCCTGTTGTGACTTTTGTTGGCGCCATAGCGATAATGGGCTCGTAACTCTTCCACACGGCCGGCCGACTATACTTTCATTTCTTTGACCTTATCTCTCAGTGCGTCGACCAGTCCAACTATCTTGAGCAATAGGCAGAAGGCTGCGACCGTCACGAGAAGTCCCCCAACGGCGGTGATCGGGCCTAGGACGGCTGATCCTCCCATTGGTCTTACTGGCAATGCCATGTGCTCACCTCCTGAGAGCTCACTTGACCGAGAGCGATATCGCTAGAATAAGATATGACCTCTCCAAAATTGTATCCAACTTCACCCCGAATGTTCTCTTGCTTCCATGGCGTTGATGTTCGAAGTTCGATGCATCGAGATTCTGAGCAACGGCTTTTTATCGGCATGTCCTAACGCGGAGAGGTGAAGACGTGATGAAGAAGAAATCAATAATTGCGGCAATTGGAGTTCTTGGTCTAATCGCAGCCGCAATAGTGCTATCTATCAGAAAGAGGAAGTACTAGGCTTCTGCTTGCACATGTGCGGCTGACGAGGAGAAGGAGTTCTATTCCGTGAGTATGCGGCCAGCCTCTTCGTGCTCTTCCATGCCTCTCAACGAGGTCTTCTGTCGCCACTCCAGCTAGCCGTCGACCAGGCCTCGAATTCAGTTGAACCGAACAAGAGCAGTTTATTCTCGCTCCGTCCCTCGACGACTCCGGGTACCCTCATCTTAAATTGAAGGGCAAGGCACATCTGGTCTCCGAATATCGCTCAACGTTACGTATGTCGAATGGTAGCTTCGGATGACCTTGCATGGGCTGCGAGATCTGCAAAACGAGTTCCTCAATCTTGCAGGGGAACTTGCTCAGAAACTCTCCACACCGACAAATAAGGTTGACACAAGAGACGTTGTTTATGTCCTAGAGAGAACCATGTGTGACGAGGAAGCTTTCTGGCTGCTAAGAAATCGTCGCGGCAGAATGGAGAGCAGAGTTGATGGGTACTGGACGAGTAAGCACGAATATGCAAAACGGAAGGTAGTTGAGAAACTCACCAACAGACTCCATGATCTACGCTTACCTGCGGAAATAGTTTTGGAGAGTCGAGCGCCAAGTGCTCGACAAGACATCTTGTTAATAGTCAAGAAGCCCGATGGATCTATCAAGAAGAGAGTGACACTCGAGATAAAGACCGGCCTCGGATTGGATTTCAATCAGCTGGAGCGACTGATGTGCGATAACGACATTGTCGTCTTGATAAGAGCTAGTACTGGACACGCTACAACACTGAGATCCCGAAAGTATGATACGATTCTGATAGAGAGCCTGAGAAATAGAATAGGCCGCGTCAGAAGACTGATTGAAGGCTGCTCGTACATGGTTCAAGGAAGAGACTGCCTCTTATGCACTAATGAAAGCTGCCCCTTTATGCGAAGACCAGCAAGACCAAGGATGGTGGTCTTGAGGAACGATGACTTTGACGTGGATATCGATGCCTTCCTCAGAACGCTGCCTTCAGCTGTCAATCGGGCAGTGGAATCGGTGATCCGCGAAACTTCATCTGAGAAGATCTAGACTGCCGTAATGCTATGGGATCAAGAATATGAGGCGGGAGAAGACGGAAGATCATGGTTAGCTTTGGAGTCTGCGCCGCTCAAGATGGCATAAGGTTCAACCAACTAAGAGAGATGATTCAGGAAGCCGAGAGACTAGGCTTCGAGTCTTTCTGGCTATTCGACCATTTGACGGGATTTCCCTTTCCGGATAGGCAGCCGATCCTGGAGTCTTGGACTACACTTTCTGCCCTGTCGATGCTAGTGGAAAAGATTCGGATTGGCACACTTGTGACCAACATCCAGTACAGACTTCCGTTACTGGTTGCGAAAATGGCGGCCACTCTTGATGTGATAAGTGGAGGCAGGCTGGAACTCGGCCTTGGAGCCGGCGGAACCGTTAGAGCTGATTGGCATCAGAAACTTGGCTACGTGCCCGAATACGTTGCGTATGGAACGCCTTTCCAAGAGAAGCCATCGATTAGGGTTCGAAGGCTTGATGAGGCCGCAGAAATAATCAGATTGATGTGGACTGAGGAACGGGCAACTTTCTTTGGCAAATATTACAGGATCAAGGACGCTGTGTGCGACCCAAAGCCGATTCAGAGGCCACACCCGAGGATCTGGATCGCTGGAGGAGGCGAAATGCTGTTGTTGCGAGTAGCCGCAAAGCATGCAGACGGAACCAATTTCGCATGGAACTTGACTCCTGCGGAATTCAAGCATAAGCTTGCCGTGCTGAGAAGCCACTGCGAGAGACTGGGAACAGACTTCGTAAGAATCGTCAAATCCCTTTCGGCCGGAGTCCTGATCGTGGACGACGATCGTACTGTGAGCGCAATGAAAGAAGAACTGATGAAAAGCTATCATGGATTGGAAGGATACTTGCCCTATGCCTTAAGAAAAGGCGGACTGGTTGGAACTCCAAAGCAATGCGCAGAGAAGCTCAAGGAGTTCGTGGAGGCCGGCGCACAGTGCTTCATGCTTGTGTTCGCAGATATTGACCAGATGAGACTCTTCGCAGAAAAAGTGGTTCCACGGTTCCGTTAAGGTCAAGGAAGGCTTGTCTTTATCGCTATTTCGATTCCTCTTAGCATAGTCTCAAGTGACATACTTGGTGATTGAGTCTTGTTCGCCAGATATTTCTCGGCTGCTTGACCGGGAAGATTTGGAACGTGAATGAATCCGGCTCTTGCATTCAGCGCGTTCTTGGCTAGATGGTTGAGGCTTGTGTACATGATGAAGTTGCAGAGATAAGTGCCAGCCGTGTTGGATACGGAAACTGGGATCCCTTCGGAGAGCAGAGCCCTAACCACCTTCTTGATTGGGATTGTCGCGAAATATGCTGCAGGCCCAGTTGGATCTATCGGGGCGTCAACTGGTTTGCGCCCTGAGGCATCAGGGATTGAGAAGTCGGCGACGTTTATCGCTACTCGCTCCACAGTGATGTCTGTCCTTCCGGGAGCAAGCCCCAAGCTAAGAACCAGCTTAGGCTGAAGCGAGTCAATGAGTTTCGGCAGTTTTCGAGAAATCTCTTTCGCGGACACTTTGAACCTCACACCCCTGATCTTATGGTCTTTAATGGTCTTGCCGTCGAGAAGCTTTGCCACTTCCCAAGTGGGATTTGTCTTCTCCTTCCCGTAAGGCCCGAAGCCAGTGACCAATACGCGATTCATTTCTCCTCACTTCGAATGAGCGACGGGAAGATTATGCCAGATGTTCTTAAGGCTTTGTAACGTTAAGGAACATCAAAGGTCAAGTCTTTCGTGTGCGAAAGAACGATCTGTCCTACGCACACGGAGTACACTAAAAGAAAAGAAAAAGATTGGGCAGATTATTCCGAATATTGTCGTCTGAAAGAACTCGACGAGAAGAAATTCCAGAAAGCGTCGTGGGATAATCCGAACAGAATTTTCGATTTGAAGTAGATCTGTTGAAGTTCCGGATCTTACTGCTCAAATGAGCGAGGAGAGGAGGTAGCAATACTTATATTGACCAGAAGACTCCTTCTAGTTGGCAATTGCTAAGAACGCAATTTGCTTTCCGCGATGCCGGCGGCGGCGTCAACTCGACGCCTAGGGCTTGCAGCCCGTGAATGAAGAGTTGACCTCCAATCGCGGGAAAATGAATGAGGGCCTGAACAAAC
>Ga0315314_1000324_pt1 | contig 58794 bp, 61 predicted proteins | sample TDP9_MG_FD_203631 | JGI IMG/M metagenome (GOLD analysis project Ga0315314, IMG submission 203631) | Freshwater sediment microbial communities from Lake Towuti, South Sulawesi, Indonesia - TDP9 | ecosystem: Environmental > Aquatic > Freshwater > Lake > Sediment | place: Indonesia: South Sulawesi... | reverse complement strand
ACGCAACTTTTTGGATGTAGAAGTATGTTATAGAAGCTTCTTCCGGCAATTTTAAATGTCATAATCTACAAACAACATGAGCGTGCGCATAAAATATTTAACGCACATATGTGAAGTTGAGGAAAATGTCGAGAAATAAAATACCTTTGGTTTTGACCGCCATAATCGCTCTATCCTTGGTTGCTATTCAGGTGCAGGCTGCCAAACCAGGGCATCCGCTGCTTAAAGGAGCTTATCGTATCGACAAGGAAGGCTGGATTTATGTGCATCTGGAAGGAAAACCCTTCCAAATAGGCTATCAACACGGCTACTTAGTGGCAGACAACTTAAACACCTCTTGGAGTGCCGCAATCCATGTCTACTGGAGCGAAGAAGAGTTCGGTGACTGGTGGTACGTTGCTCGCGATATTTCAAGAATTTATATATGGCAAAAACTTCCTGCCGAGCAGAAGGTTGAGATTGAAGGAATTGCTGCTGGGGTAAGAGCGGCTGGTTATGACTGGGACAAGTGGGACATTACTGCATTTAACGCGTGGGCAGATATTGACGCTTACTGGGACGCCTACTTCGAGGGGAAGCATCCAACTGGACATATTCCCCTACACCACTGGGAAAAGGGTTGTAGCGCTTTCATCGCCACGGGTAATGCCACAGCTAACGGAGAAATCGTTATCGCCCATAACACATGGGCCGGTTACGCTGGCGACGGATATTGGAATGTCATATTCGACATTGAACCGGATAAAGGATATAGAATGATCTACCAGAGTACAGGAGGATGTATCTGGAGCGGCCAAGACTGGATCTACAATGAAGCTGGCCTAATGGTATGCGAGACTACCGGTGTACCTCCTGAACTCGAGGGCTACGACATCAAAGGTATACCAGTATTCGCCCGAGAGAGATACGCCATGCAACACACGGACAACATAGACGACTGGCTTGCCGTGATGACTTATAAAGGCAACGGTGCTTACGCAAATGAATGGTTGATCGGAGACGCCAAGACAGAGGAAATATGTCGTCTACAGCTAGGCCTTAAATGGAGCATCACACGCACGTTCAACGGCTTTATCGGTTCATGTAACCAAGCGAAATGGCGCACTATAAGATGGGAACAACTCCGTGAACAATACTATGGCGATATAACCGTTGAGCTTGGTAAAACTATGATAGCTGACCACTACGACACACAAAAAAACGTAACGGCGCCTAGCCGCAATACAATATGTGGTCATGGCGAGGCAGTAGGGAGGCCTTCTGGAGCCTATGACGGTAAAGTCACCAGCAGCTCTTTAGTGATGAATGAAATGGGGATGTGGGGCCGATGGGGCCATCCATGTGGGACACAATTCATCGCAGCAGACTTTCTAGCTTTGTATCCCCAATATGAATGGCAACTTCCCTACTTGCGAGATCTTCCACCCACGCCGGTAGATTGGACATACTTCACCAAGGATATGACACCGTAAAAGGCGAACCAATACGATCATCCTCTTTTTTTTGCACGCAAGGCTAGCGCACGCATTAACATAGCACTATTCTGCAGGACGAAACCATTATGAAGAAGCAAAACTCATGATGAAACAGATCAATAAGCCTCTCATAAACTTTTGATTAGGGATGGATCGAATTGATCAAAAAAGAAGTTCCATGCGCCATGACGATAGCTGGCTCAGACAGCAGTGGAGGCGCTGGCGTAGAAGCTGACCTTAAAACTTTTGCAGCCTTAGAAGTTTTCGGAACATGCGCCATCACCGCCATAACAGCTCAGAACACCAAGGGAGTTTATGACATATTTCCCATACCTCCACGCATGGTTGAGAGACAAATAGAAGCTGTCCTTGAGGACATTCCAGTCAAAGCGGCCAAAACAGGGATGCTTTACTCTAAGGAGATTATGAACGTGGTTGCTGAAGCCATCGATCGCCATAAACTGCGGGTTGTTGTTGACCCGGTTTTCCGGGCAGGAACGGGAGACCTTCTCATTCGTGAAGAAGATAAAGAGGCTTTAGTCGAGACTGTTGTTCCCCGGTCTTTTGTTGTCACCCCGAACAGGCATGAAGCTGAAGATATTGCTCAATTGAAAATAAAGACGATTGACGACATGAAGAAAGCGGCTTCAGGAATTGCGAAGCTGGGCGCAAAAGCAGTGGTTGTGAAGGGCGGTCATTTAGGAGGAGCCAAAGTCACAGACGTTTTGTACTATGATGGCAAGTTCAAGACTTTTACGAAACCCCGAGTTGAAGTGGAGGCCCATGGAGCTGGATGCACCTTCTCCGCAGCCATAGCCGCCTACCTAGCCCTCGACCATGATGTGGTGGAAGCCGTTACCAAAGCCGAAGAGTTCATGCAGAACGCCATTACGTATGGTTTAGTCGTTGGGAAGGGCAGGGTCCCAGTGAATCCCATGGCAACATTGTTCAATGAAACCGAAAAGCATCGAGTTTTGGAGAACGTTTCCAAAGCAGCTGAGACAATTGAAGATCATCCGGAATTCTTGCCATACATGGCTGAGGTTGGAATGCAGGTTGCTATGGCCCTGCCTTACGCTTCCACAAAGTGGCATGTTGCGGCTGTGGAGGGAAGAATCGTTAGGTTCGGCGAAAAGGCAAAGGCAGTTGGCTGCGTCAAGTTTGGGGCGTCTGACCATGTCGCCCGCATCGTCCTAACAGCCATGAAGCATGACCCTTCAAAGAGAGCTGCGCTAAACCTCCGCTACGATCAGGATTTAGTGGAAGCCCTTAAGAAGCTTGGACGGGTAGTTTCAACCTTTGATAGAAGGCTTGAGCCTCCGGAAGTGAAGGCTATGGAGGGCGGAACCCTTGTCTGGGGAGTGGAAGAGGCGATAAAAGCTGCTGGAAGAGTTCCAGAAGTTGTTTACGATCTAGGCGAGGTTGGAAAGGAACCCATGATTCGGGTTTTAGGAAACTCGGCGATTGACGTGGTAGAAAAGGCGCTGGCCTCCATAAAGCTGCGAAAAACATAGCAATAGGCACTAGGTGTTTACGAAACCTTTGGCTTTGAGTTGCTTGTCTTAACGGATATTTTTATATTTCCGTTTTAGTCACATGCATTTGTTAATTTTCTCTCTGGAGGAAGTTGTTCATGGCCACTATTAGGGAAGTTCCGGGCAAGGTTAGCCGTTTTGAAAGAATTGGCGCCCACACCCACATAAAGGGACTGGGCCTCGACGAAAATCTAAACGCGATTAGAGTAAAAGACGGGATGGTGGGGCAGGAAAAGGCTAGGGAAGCGGCTGGTCTAGTTGTGAAGATGATAAAGGAGGGGCAACTCAGCGGTAAATGCGTAATTTTTGCTGGTCCTTCTGGAACAGGCAAAACAGCCATAGCGGTGGGAATTTCTAGGGAGTTGGGTGCTAACGTTCCCTTCGTTCAGATGAGTGGAAGCGAAATCTATAGCAGCGAGCGGAAGAAGACGGAGGTGTTGATTGAGGCTATTCGGAAGTGCATAGGCGTGGAAGTCCATGAAATGCGGAAAGTCTACGAGGGAGAGGTTACAAACGTCGACATAGTGACGGCTCCTCATCCATACAACCCCTACCAAAAGGTTCCTGAAAGCATTCGACTGACGCTGAAAACTACGAAGCAGGAGAAAACCATTGAGGCTGGGGAAACCATAGCCCAACAAATAATACAACAGAACATTTCAGAAGGAAACGTTGTGCAGATCGACGCCGAAACTGGTAGGGTGGTAAACCTCGGCTTAAGTCTGGAGAGTGCGAAGGGCAAAAAATATGATGTGGACACGCGTCTCAAGGTTCGTCGTCCCGACGGCGAAGTGTTGAAGGAAAAGGAGTTTGTCTATACGCTTGCAGTGGCAGATATCGACGAACTTAACGCCAGAAGTCGAGCTGGAGGTTTCTTCTCCATGTTTTTCGGAGCGGCTGAAACAAAGGAAATTGACACAGAAATACGCTCAGCCGTGGATGAACAGGTGAAGAAACTGGTTGACGAGGGTAAAGCCTTCATCCATCCGGGCGTACTATTCATAGATGACTCCCATCTCCTAGACTTAGACGCCTTCAGTTTTCTAGGGCGAGCCATGGAAAGCGAACTCGTGCCTATCATCATTCTCGCCACAAATAGGGGTGTAGCGCGAATAAGAGGAACCGACGTCAAGAGTCCACTAGGCTTCCCGTTAGACCTCATCGATAGGGCTGTAATCATCGCAACCCACGAGTACGACCGAGAAAGCATCAAGGAAATACTGCGCATACGATCCGCGGAGGAGAAAGTCAAGATAGACAAAGAAGCCCTAGAAAAACTGACAGAGGTTGGAGCAAAAAGCTCCCTCAGATATTCTGTTCAGCTACTCAGCCTAGCAGCTCAAAACGCCAAAGCTATGAAACGAGAAAAAGTGAAAGTTGAAGACGTGGAAAGGGTTGACAAGCTCTTCATGGATGTCGGAGAAGCCGCGGAGCACCTTAAAAAATACGAAGAAAAAATGAATGCTGCATTAGGTTAAACAGGTCATAATTGGTTAGCAAGGCATGTTGAAAAGTGGTTATCTTCTTTCATAGATAAACCTAAAAGCATCGACGCTGTAACTGAACGACATCAGGTTGAGGAAAATGGGAAGACCAAGCGGATTCCTGCGGTTAATCAGACCGTTAAACTGCGTGATGATGGGTTTTGCGGTGATTGTGGGGGCTTCGCTGGTTTCCGCCTTTAGCTTTTCAATCAAACTTCTCTTGGGATTTGTAACCTCGTTTACGTTGACTGGTGCTTCCATGGCGATAAACGATTATTATGATAGGGACATTGACGCCATAAACGAGCCGAACCGTCCAATTCCGAGCGGCGCGGTTAGCCCGAAAGAGGCGCTGTATTTCGCCCTTGTTTTGAGCATAATAGGATTCGTAGCAGCCTTTGGAACCAATGTGCCATGTCTCCTAGTTGCAGCAATCGCATGGATTGTATCCGTAACCTACATTACCAAGGGAAAAAGCACCGGACTTCCCGGAAACTTCTTAGTCAGCGCCTGTGTTGCGATCCCCTTCATTTACGGGGGTTTCGTGGTGGAGAAACTTGAGTTGCCCATTGTGATATTTGCGGCTATAGTCTTTCTCTCAAACACTGGCAGAGAGATCACGAAAGGAATAGTGGACGTTATGGGTGACACCTATCGAAATGTTAGAACGATTGCGGTGTTCTATGGAGAAGAAGATGCTGCTTTCGCGTCGTCGATTTTCTTTTTTTCAGCGGTGAGTTTAACCCCCTTTCCATGGTTGTGGAGACTCGTTTCCAACTGGTTTCTTCCCCTAGTCATTCTAACCGATATTGGACTAGTCGCTTCTTCTATTTCGCTCATACGGAACTCTTCTAGAGATAACGCCAGAAGAGTGAAGAACCTAAGCTTGGTGTGGTTTATAACAGGACTATTAGCTTTCCTTGCAGGGACTATTGGCTGAAGAACCGAATGCGAAGTAGTCTTATCTGATTCTGCTTCCTACCTCGATATCCTTCTCAGGCTTTATCAAAATGACGTTGCCCTTATCGTCTTCGGCGGCGAGGATCATGCACTGGGATTCCACGCCCATGAATTTTCTTCTTTGCAGATTCAAGACGAAGGCGTATTTCTTGTCCAGCAGTTCCTCTGGTTTGTAGTATTGTAGCAGTCCTGCCACAGACTGCCTCTTTTCGGAACCAAAATCAACCATCATTTTTATGAGGTTTCTTGATCCAGCGATTTGTTGGGCTTCAACGATTTTGCCAACCCTCATGTCAAGTTTTAGAAACTCATCAAACGGTATTTCCATTCATGATCACCAACGACTATTTTCCTTCCCATGCCTCCAACATTTTTAAGCTTTGCGTACGAAGCAATGGGTTCCTAGGTAACTCGACGCGTGTAGATAGACGCGAATTTTTGGAAGGACCTGTCGTAGGTTTTTTCGATTTCTGGCGGAAACACACAGCCTGGAAGCTCCCTTCTTTCCAAGTGATAACGTATACATTCGCAGCATTTTCCCTTCCTGTCGCATGGCACGTAGGTGCATCCGCAGTCCTCAGAGTTGACCTCCACGTTGGGACAAGGCTTTCTCTCAACCATCTCGAAAACCACACTAATTTTCTCAGTCTTGAAGAGAAGAAGTATATATCCTTAATGGCACGTGCTCCATAGTAACCTAAATGATTGCCCGCGGCGACATTAAAGAGAAAGGCGTAATACACGCTGGGAAAATTGGATGGTATCCCCAACTCGCCAAGCCATTTTTCTTTGAACTAAAAAGGGAAATATCCACATCCATGAAACAGCATCTTATTCATCTGAAGTTAAGTGAATAGATAACGAGAAACTTTTCATCATCCAATCATACAAGCGCATCTTCAATTAAGGTGACCGCAAGTGGCAGAAAGAATATTGATAGTATATATAGGGGTCTAGATAGGGAGGTCTATCAGATAGAAGTAAGGACACCTTCATTTCCCATATAGACGTAGAAAGCTACCTGAAACCTTGAAGTTCAAGCTCATTTGTCGCATAGGTTAAATATCTGAGTTTTATGTAAACTTAAAGGCTAACGGTTCAGAGGCTGTGCTGAATGCTAGACATAAAGCTGATTCGAGAACGCCCAGAAATCGTGAGAAACGACCTAAAGAAGAGAGGAGACCCTGAAAAACTCAAAATGCTCGACGACCTAATCGAATACGACAAGCAATGGAGAAAATTACTAACCAAACTAAACGAGTTGAGACACAGACGAAAGGTCGTAACCACCGAAATTGCAAGGCTAAAGAAAAAGGGAGAAGACGCCAGCAAACAAATCGAAGAGGCAAAAAAGATACCGCAAGAAATAAAGAAACTGGAAAAGCAAGCCGAGGAATACAAAGATAAGGCAGACCGTATTCTGCTAAGGCTCCCTAACATTCTACACGAGTCTGTTCCCATCGGCAAGGATGAAAGCGAAAACGTCATTGTGAAAGTTTTCGGCAAGCCACCAAAATTTGATTTCGAACCAAAAAGTCACGTAGAAATCGCTTTGAATTTAGGTTTGATAGATTTTGACAGAGCTGCTAAGGTTGCTGGTCACGGTTTCTATTATTTAAAAGGGGACCTAGCTCGACTGGACTATGCAATCATGAACTATACAATGGACTTCCTCAGAAAGAGAGGCTATACGCTGATGGAACCCCCCTTCATGATGGGTAAGAAACCCTACTTGGGAGTCACAGACCTAGACTTCTTCGGAGACCAGCTGTACAAGCTGGAGGGTGAAGACCTATACCTAATAGCCACAAGCGAGCATCCCATGGCCGCAACCTTCATGGACGAAGTAATCAACAAAGAAGACCTACCAATAAAATTCGTCGGAGTAAGCCCCTGCTTCAGAAAAGAAGTCGGCGCCCACGGCAAATACACCAAGGGTTTGTTCAGAGTACACCAATTCAACAAAGTTGAACAATTCATCTTCTGCCTGCCAGAAGATTCATGGAAGTTCCATGAAGAACTCCAGAAAAACTCTGAAGACCTCTACCAAGGCTTGGGACTACACTTCAGGGTTGTCAATGTCTGCACCGGAGACATTGGAATAATAGCGGCGAAGAAATACGACATAGAAATTTGGATGGCTGACGGCACCTACAGGGAGGCTGGCTCCAACTCCAATTGCACAGATTACCAAGCAAGAAGGCTGAACATAAGGTACAGAGAAAAGGAAGGACAGGCTCCAGCCGGCTTTGTACACACTTTAAACAACACAGCCCTAGCCACAAGCCGAACCATAATAGCCATTTTAGAGCAGTATCAACAAAAGGACGGCTCCATCATAATTCCAGAAGCCCTAAGACCACTAATGGGCGGAATTGAAAGACTCGAATAACTTCTAAAACGCTAAAGCTTTTAATACTTCCATGCGAAAACTCTCCAGTCGCAACGAGGGCCCACGGTGTCAAAGAAGAAGCGTGTGAAGGATAAATGGCGCGGCAAGGATTGGTACACAGTGATGTCTCCCCCATACTTCGGCGGAGTTGAGTTAGGAGCCTTGCCCGCTGATGACTCCTCGAAAATTGTTGGAAGGGTTGTAGACTCCACCCTCTACGACATCACCAACGACTTTGCCCACCAGTATCTAAAAATGTATTTTAAGGTTACAGAAGTTGAAGGCAAAACCGCTCGCACAATCTTTAAGGGACATGAATACTCCCGAGACTATCTGAGAAGCCTTGTTCGAAGAAGAACAACGCGAGTAGACGGAATCTTCAACGTCACGACAGCGGATGGCTACGAGCTGAGACTAGCCGTTTGCGTTTTCACTCTTAAGCGCATCAAGACCTCCCAAGAACAGGCGATACGTACCCTCATGAAAAAAATCGTTGAAGAAAAAGCGGGTGCCCTCACCTTCGACCAATTCGTCCAAGAGCTTGTCCTAGGAAAAATCGCCTCCGACATCTACAACGAAGCCAAAAAGATAGCCCCTCTGCGTCACGTAGGTATCCGAAAGTCAAAGCTCACCCTTCAACCAGCAGGCGCCGCGTAGCAACATTCTACCTTAGGGAAAAATCTTGGAAGTCAACAGGCTAACGGATTTAAGGAAGCGAGCTGCCCGAGAAGCCGCTATTCTACTCTACACATCCCAAGAGAAGGAGTATAAGCAGGCGAAGAAACGAGCAGCGAAAACGCTGGGGATTCGAGTTCTCCCAAGCAACCTTGAGGTTGCAGAGGAACTTGACAAAATCGCTGAAGAAAATGAGGGCCCTTCTAGGAGAGAAAGGCTTTTCCAAATGCGAAAAGAAGCCCTCCAAATAATGGAGTTGCTGAGGGACTTCAATCCAAGACTTGTTGGAAGCGTTTGGAGGGGAACAGCTCACCAAAACAGCGACATTGACATCCTCGTATATTCCCAAGACCCAAAATCTGTGCTTGGTAAACTTCAGGAAAAGAAGTACAAAATTACGGGTTCTGAGTGGCGCTCGGTGACAAAAAGAGGCAAAAAAGAGTCATCGTTTCACATCCATGTTGTTCTCCCCTCAGGTTACGAGGCGGAAGTTGTAGTTCGGGACCCTGAGAAAAGGGAAAGGTCAGAAAAATGTGAAATATATGGAGATGCTGTAACCGGTCTGAGCCACCCTCAGCTTCAGAAAGTTCTCAAGGAAAAACCGCTTCAAAAGTTTGTGCCAACATAGATGAACCTCATTGTCAGTCAGTTTAAATAGCCCTTACAACATAGAAAAAACTGAACACGCAAGGAAACGATAGTCTCAACTAAGCGATGCAAGCGACGTGGAGTGTACCAGCCAAAATGAAAATCGACAAAGAAAGGTTCAGAAAAATGTTTCCACACTTAGCCCAAGAAATGGAGGGCAAAGAATACAAAATAACCATAACCTCGGTTAGGTCCGATCTTCCAACAGGAGAGAAAGCGTCTTCGAAGAAGTTTGCTAATTACCTGCCGGACGTAATCGATTTCATTCGTAGATGCGACAACGAGGAACAAGCAGAAGAAATAGTCTCCTATCTGGAGAGGAGAAGAGAAATCAGCAGTGACTATGCTAAAAGGCTTAGGAAACAGCTGAAAGAGAAAGGCGTCAGAAGCTTCGGATCGAAAAAAGAAGACGACTATTATCTCAAACAAGGAGAACTCTAGTTCAATCAACCTAGAAGCCACGTAAACTTTTAGCGACCTATAACTTATCGTCTAATATTGAAAAAGAATATTTTCGCAAACCTTATAATCGATTTAATCGATTATAGCTGAGAAAAGAAGGGAGTAGATAAGAATGCAGAAGAAAATGGGCTTAGTTGTAGCTTTAACTCTTAGTCTAATGCTTACGGCTTTTCCAGCTATGATGCCCATGACTCACGCCTCCCCGATAACGCTTTATCCAATAGCTGATTCTTGGGTGGAGAACAAGTACCCGACCGTGAACCACGGTGGGGATCCCATTTTACATTGCAGAAGCGACACGTCCCCGTTATCGGGAAACATAACCAAACGGTCTTATCTCAAGTTCGATCTAACTGGTATAGATCCTAACACAATCTATAACGCAACGCTGTATCTGTACTGCACTGCGGCTACGATTCCCCCAGACTACATGGATGTGGATGTGCACCAGACTGGAGACAATTGGATAGAGGGACCGTATGTCGGCGATATAGACTGGACTAATGCGCCGGCAGTCGGTGTCTACATCACAACGACAGCGGTTGACGGAACAGGTAAGTGGTACGGCTGGGGCGGCGATGCCATGAAGAACTACGTAAAGGCAGAGGCTGCTGGCGACGGAATTGTGAGTTTCGTAGTGAAACTTCCCAGCGATACGGTGTATATACATCCGCCAATGTGGCATAGGGACTTCAGCAGCAAAGAAGGCGCTAACAGACCTTACCTGAAAATTTTTGCACACCCGGTAGTCCGCGGACATCCCGTGGCCAACTTCACCTGGACACCACTCAACCCAACAGTATATCAAACCGTCAACTTCGACGCATCAGCCTCAACGCCAGACGGCGGAACTATTGTCAGTTATATGTGGGACTTTGGCGACGGTACACCTCTCGTTAGTGAAACGGGTCCGATTACAACCTATACGTACACAATGGCTGGAACATATAATGTAATCCTAACCGTCACAGACGATGAGGGACTTACTGACACCGCCACAGCTCCATTGACGGTTTACCACCTCCATGATGTAGCTGTCATTGACGTTGCTCCGTCTTTGACAGAAGTTTATGTTGGCGAAACAGTCACCATTACGGTAATCGCCAAAAACGAAGGAACAGCAACAGAAACCTTTAACATCACCGTCTACTGCAATGAAAACACCATAGGAATACAGAGTGTCGCTGACTTAGCTCCAGGTAGTGACATAGTCCTAACCTTTAGCTGGACCACCCTAGGCGTACCTGTTGGCGAATACGTGATAAAGGCTGTGGCAAGCACGGTTCCTGGAGAAACAAACATTGAGGACAACACGTACATCGACGGCACCGTCACTGTAAAGTCCATACATGATGTGGCTGTTATCGGCGTTACGCCGTCGATCACACAGGTCAATATTGGCCAAGTAGTCAACATTACGGTTACTGTCAGAAATGAGGGAACAGTTCCTGAGGATTTCGATGTTACCATCTATTACGATGACACTGTCATTGGAACACAAACCGTGACTGGTTTGGAACCGGGAGCAGAAAAAACCTTGAAATTCAGTTGGGACACGACAGACGTGGCTGAAGGCGGATACACGATAAAGGCTGAAGCCAGCATGGTTCTTGGAGAAACAGACATCACGGACAACACATATGTTGATGGCACTGTCACCGTCAAGTCATCCCCCAGGGAACTCGACATTCTAGCGATTATAGTTGCAGCCGCGATCGCCCTCACCATCCTTGCAATTCTTGCATATAGACGAAGGAGAAGAAAACAAAGCGCATGAAGAAGATGCAAACTTTTACCACTAAAATCATAGAAAAATATTTTTCAGTTTTTAAGCCCACTAATTGACGGTTGATGAGGTGTCTAAAACCATAAAAAGGGCAAATAAATGGCATTTTTTGAGGTTGGGCGCTCGCTGGGATCGAAGCGTGGTGCCCATTTATGAGGCTGCTGCGCGTGGAAAATGTGTTCCTCTCTTAAAAACTCTTCTCACAAGTCACTGCAGAAACGAATGCGCCTACTGCGCTTTCAGAGCTGGTCGAAAGTGTCCACGGATTACGTGGGAGCCCAGAAGACTGGCGGAAATAACCATGAGTCTTTGGAAAGAGGGAAAAATAATGGGTCTCTTCCTCAGTTCTTCGGTTTTTAAGGACTCTGATTTTATTACCGAAAAACAGTTGGAGACTGTTCGCATCCTCAGGGACACGGGATACACAGGATATATCCATCTCAGGCTGATGCCTGACGTGGGTCAACATTACATCCGTGAGGCCGTAGAATTGGCAGACAGGGTTGGAGTGAACCTTGAAGCCCCAAATAAAGAGATTTTCAGCGAACTCTGCCCAGACAAAGGTGGTTTCGAGGAGACGGTTCTTAAACGTTTAGAATGGATCGTAAGAGAGGTTCGAAGGGCAAAAACTGAAGAGACTAAACCGAAATTTGGCTTTGCTAAGGCTGGCGTCGACACCCAGATGATCGTCGGCGCTGCGGGTGATAATGACTGGCAACACGTCCAAACCACAGAATGGCTTTACAAGAAGCTTGGTTTGAAAAGGGTTTACTACAGTGGCTTTGAGCCCATACCAAAAACGCCGCTGGAAAGGCAGTCTGCATGCCCTCCTTCTAGGGAGTATAGGCTATACCAATCCTCCTTTCTAATAAGAGACTACGGATTCACAGTCGACTCCTTCGCCCAGATAGTTGACGACAAAGGTTTTCTACCTAACGTTGACCCAAAGTTGGTCCTCGCCAAGATGAACCCCGACCTATTTCCAATAGACCTAAACACCGCCACGTACTATGAAATCCTTCGAATACCCCAAATCGGACCAATAGCAGCGAAAAGAATAATCGAAGCACGGAAAAACGTCAAAATCCGATATGTTGCCGACTTAGAGCGAGTTATTGGGGCGAATTTAACTCGGAGAGTAAGCCAATACGTTGAGTTAAAGGATGTGAGACTAACAGATTTTTCTAAAAGTAAATAAAGGGTAATTAATGATAATTACGCAAGCAAATGAAGGAACTCAACGTACTCGTGTGGTGTCCAAATTGAAGAAGGTGTCAACGGCACTGACCCTGCTTATATTCTTTCTCTTCTTCTTCACCCTCACCCCTACATATGTTAGTGCACTGGTTATCAACACCAAAACGGCTTCCCCCTCCACAGATGTTCAAGTAGACCAGATAATGCATACAGTAAAGATTAATGATTACGGATTAGTCAGCATCAATGACACCCTTAAACTATCCTCGAAAGACGAAAACGTGGTCTTACAAAATTTTTCTTTAGGCTTTCCCTTCAAATACGGCGCTAACCTCGACTACTGCTTCGCCTACGATGCCTCGAACCCTGATGAACGCTTTCAGGTGGAGCTTGACGTTGGGTTAGGAGGCCGTATAGGCTTTTATGGAGTGAATGTGGTCTTTCCAGAGCCGCGCAGATCATACAACCTTACCGTGGTTTTCGTCTTCTCCAACCTCGTATCCGAAGTATTCTATGAAAATGTGACTATGTACAACCTTGACTTTCCCTTGTATCCCAGCCTAGTTCAAAACACTTCTGTATGTAATGTAACGGTGATTCTGCCACCTGACGCAAATTGTACGGACAGCATTTTTCACGAGAGGGAGCTCGATTTCAACATAACTACACTTGATCATTTTCAAATCTTAAAGCATACAAAAAGTCCCCTCGACAGTTTTTCGCACGAACCTGCTTGGTTAACATTCAGCGTATACGAATATGCACCTACGTATCTCTTCTTTTTGATCGACGTCCATGAGGTAAAGCGAGAGGTGAAGCTAGATCAGTGGGGAGGAATTCAACTCTCAGACTCATATTACATAACTAACAGGCGCTCTACTATATCGAATATAAGGCTCGGTTTACCTGAAGGCGCCTACGACATTTCTCCGCGGGACGAGTTTGGCGATCTTGGGACGTTATTGGAAGAAGGAAGTGTGAGGGTATATTTCAGAGAGAAAGACGGGGTTCTAGGTTTGGAAAAAAATGTAGAAGGAAAGTTCACTGTGACCTACCGTCTTCCGTGGAAAAAATACGTCAACCAGCATAATTGGCATGACTACAATTTGATTTTCAACTTCCTTGAACAATTTAATTGGACTACAAGAAAATTAACTGTGACCATAACTCTGCCTGAGGGCGCCGAGTTTCAATCTTCCAACCCTCTAGACCCGTGCAACGTCGAAAAAAGCGTTTTTCAAGAAACCATAACCTATGTTTTCTCCAATGTCACTCCGTTCCACGATCTAGATTTTGACCTTACATACAGATACCTCGCATTTTGGGCGTCTTTCTACCCTACGCTGTGGATGGGCGTCTTAGTCATCATTGGGTGCGCCATAGTCCTCCTTTGGCAAGCTCCCAAGCCTCCTCCGGTTCCAGTGGTCCTTGTTCCACCAGAAGATCTCAGAAGCTTCGTTGAAGCATATGAAGGAAAAACAAGGGTTCTCCTAGAGCTTGAATCTATGGAAGAACAGTTGCGAAAGGGAAGGATTCCCAGACGCCGATATAAGGTGCGCAAAAAAATGTTGGAAGGTCGACTCTCCACGTTTTCTCGAGATTTATCTAGTCTTCGGGAAAAGATAAGGACAGCTGGCGGGAGGTACGCCGACATAATGAGGCAGATCGAGGTCGCTGAAACAATGCTTGAAGGAGTGGAAACGGACATTCGACGAGTTGAAGCCCGATATAGACGAGGAGAAATATCAAAGGGAGCATACCGCAGGCTCCTAGAAGAATATCATCGTAGAAGAGAAAGAGCAAAAATAACAATCGATGGCGTTCTTTTGAGGTTCAGAGAAGAAATACGTTAAGCACAAAACGTTTTTATGCTAAAGAGATTACTTCATTAAAATCTAAAAATGGAGTTGATGGTTCCATGGTGGAAGTTAAAGTTGACGTTGAAAAGTGCACTGGATGCGGAACATGCGTTGACACATGCCCTGTTGAAGTCTTCGAAGTCAGAGACGAAAAATCTGTTGTTATAAACAACGATGAATGCTTGGTCTGCAGAGCATGCGAGGTGCAGTGTCCAGAGGGCGCCATTGAAGTCATCGAGTAACCTCGTCGTCTTTAATTACACGAAACGAAAATAATCCTTTTTCTCTTTCACTGTACGTCTTATTTATGAAAATTAGGTTACAGGTCCCAAAACGAGGATTGAATGTTCTTCACTTCCTCTATTATTTTTCTAGCTCGCTTCTGTACTCTGGGATTCACCGCAGGTTCTTTGTCTTTTAGGGGATATGGAATTCCAGCCATTTTCGCAATCATGGCAACCGCCATTCTTCCAAGAAAACTTCGGCTGTATCCTCCCTCTAAAACAGCCGCCATTCTTCCCATGCAAAATTTTGACGCCAACTCCAAGACCTTCCCGAAGGTTTCAACATAGCTTAAGGCGGAAAGAGAAAGGCTCGCAACTGGATCAGAGTAATGGTTGTCAAAGCCCACGGAAACTATGATGAATTGCGGTTTATACTGCCGAATTATAGGAATCACAATCTGATTAAAGGCTTCAAGGTATATTTGATCGTCGATCTGCAAGGGAAAAGGAACATTCACCGTGTACCCTAAACCTTTACCCTCGCCAACCTCATCGACAAAGCCTGTTCCAGGAAAATCTGTGGGATCCTGATGCAAGCTGATGTAAAGAACCTTGTCATCATCATAAAAAATCTCCTGCGTCCCATTCCCGTGATGGGCATCCACATCCAAGATCAAGACGCGGTCAAGGTTGAAATTGTGAAGAAGATGGGCTGCGGCTATGGCGGCGTTGTTGAAGATGCAAAAGCCCAGGGCGTAGTATGGACCAGCATGGTGTCCAGGGGGTCTAACAAGGGCGAAGGCACTACTAAACTTCCCAGCCATAACTAGGTCAACTGCTTTCAAAGCTCCTCCAGCAGCGAAAAGAGCAACCTCAAAGCTTTCAGGAGAAACAACAGTGTCGCCAAGGTCGAGGAGTCCGCCGCCAGACGCACAAACGCGCTTGACAAGCTGGATGTGGTCGGATTCGTGGACGAGCTTCAGCTTCTCGATGCTGGCGGCCTCCGGCTCAACAAGCGAACATTTTCCCGTTTGGAGAAGACCGCTTCTCTCCAGTTCCTTCATGATCACCCTCAGCCTGGCTGGTGATTCAGGGTGGCCAATCCCAGTTTTATGAGTTAGGTATTTAGGCGTGAAGACCACGGCTGTTTTTTTCATTTTGAAACTTCCAGCGCAGGGTAGACTCTTCGAAAAACTTTTTCAACATACTCCCGCGAAGCTAGCCCATGCCTCCTCGCTAACCTTTGAATGGCTTTGTTCACCCCGGTTGCGTATTGAACCGCCTTCTTGGTTTTGTTAACTATGAACTGCGGCATACCAAGGTTTTGAGCCACCTGACGTAGCACTCTCTTTCGAAGACGATCCTCAGGAGATTCGATCTTCAAGCTTGGGGGCAAGCTTAATGAGAATTGTATAACGTCGCGATCCACGAAGGGAAGCCGCAACTCCACCTTATGGAAGGAGCATGCTTGGTTGTCTCTTTGAAAGTTTTTCTCGTGAGACATTGCCACGTCACGGTACATGGCTTTCTGCACAGCCTCAACACCAAATTGTTCGTATTCTTTAAGATACCTTTGGTAGCCCCCAAAAAGTTCGTCGGCTCCCTGCCCAGCCAAAAGAACATGGTATCCAAGTTTCGAAGCGTTTTCAGCCGCCCAATAAAAGGGGATGGCGATGCTGGCTTTGATTAGGTTTGGCTCCTCAATCAACCACAAAACCCTTGGAAGAAACTTTTCAACATCTTCAGCCGTGTACGTTTGGATGTGAATAGGCAATCTCAACGTTTCAGCCGCGGTTTCCGCAAATTTAACCTCAGGCTGATTTTCCAATCCAACCGAAATAAGTTGAACTTTTATTCCACACTTCTTGGCTAGGACGGCGACGAGGCTGCTGTCAAGGCCGCCCGAAAAAGCTACGGCAACATTCTCGAGGTCCGAAACCCTCTTCATCGTTGATTCTAGCAGAAGAGTTTGGAGGCGCTTAGCCGCTCTCTCCATGTCCACATCTTCTTGGGAAGGCTGCACTATAGTTTTAACTGGTTTAAAGGAGAAGCCTTGAGCGTTGATTATTGCCGTGTGTCCCGAAGGAAACGACTTTGCATTCTTTATCCCAAGCTTCCACAAAGCCTTGCGTTCAGACGCAATCGTGCATGTTGTTTCGTTTTCGCCATAATAAAGCGGATTTGTTCCCAGAGCGTCTCGGCCAGCAATTATTTTGTCGGGGCGAGCGATGGCGAAGACATGAGACCCTTCAAGCTTCTCGATGACACTGCCTGCGTTTTTCTGGGGATTGAGTCCAAGTTTCTCGACGATCTCGTCAACCTCTGGCATTCTGGGCGAGGGAAATAACCGACCTTCGAAAACAAGTGTGAAACCATCGCCTTGAACTGGCTGTGGGCGATCTCTGGGAAGGATGCGGGAAAGGTTATGACCTAAAGCAACACTTGAACTAATGTTATTGATGACCATTTTTTCAATTGATTTAGCTGTTATGGCTGAGGTTGGTGTGGCAACTCCATGGGCGTCGACTCCCCTATGGGTTAACTCCTTGAGCATGGCAACTACCGTAGGAACAGCGTTTTCTCCCTTCCTGTTCACAGCAGCTACTATCGCGCCCATAAAAGCGGGGTCTCCGTCGAAATGCTGTTTAATCAGCGAAACTGGTAAAGCTTAGTTTAATACACTTATGTATTGTTTCCGGAGGAGAGCAGCATTGCCGATTCTTCCAATCGACACAGGTCGTTATGGAACGCCTGAAATGAGGAGAATTTTTGACGAGGAGAACAGGCTTCAACGGATGCTGGAGGTGGAAGCCGCCCTAGCTTGGGCACATAGCCAAGTTGGAGACATTCCGCGAAAGGACGCCGAGAAAATCATGGAAATGGCTTCGACAAAGCATGTTAAGCTGAATCGCGTGAAGGAAATCGAGCGAGAAATCAAGCATGACGTGATGGCGCTGGTTCAGGCATTGGCTGAAGCTTGTGGTCCAAGCGGAGCCTACGTTCACCTCGGAGCCACAAGCTCTGACATTCTGGACACAGCAACGGCTCTTCAGCTAAAAGAGGCCATAAATCTGGTTAAACAAAGAATGAACGATTTGGAAAGGGTTCTGATTCAGGGAGCCGAACAATACAAGAAAACCATGATGATGGGCAGAACCCACGGTCAGCACGCCCTACCCACAACGCTTGGCTTCAAGTTCGCTGTTTGGGTGAGGGAAGTCGCTAGGCACATCCAGCGCCTCCAGGAGTGTGGCGAGCGTCTTTTGGTGGGGAAGATGAGCGGCGCCGTTGGAACCCAAGCTGGTTTCGGTTCACAAGCATTGAAGATTCAGGAGCTTGTTATGGAAAGGCTGGGCGTCAAACCAGCAGATATTTCTACGCAAATTGTACAGAGGGACCGCTACGCAGAGCTCATTTGCCTTTTCGCCATGACTGCATCTACGCTAGATAATATAGCCACCGAAATTCGGGAACTGCAGAGACCTGAAATAGGAGAGGTTTCCGAGCCCTTCGAGAGGGAGAGGCAGGTTGGCAGTTCAACGATGCCTCACAAGCGCAATCCAATGGTCTGTGAGAGGGTTTGTGGGCTGGCAAAGATCATGAGGAGCCTTGTTACGCCGGCTCTGGAAAACATTCCAACATGGCATGAGCGAGACTTGACGCAGTCTTCAGCTGAACGATTCATAATACCCAAAGCGTGTATCCTCACCGACTACATGCTAGTCTTGATGACAAAGGTTTTGTCGGGTTTGCAGGTTGACGAAAAAAGGATGTTGAAAAACATGAAGCTAACGCAGGGTCGAACCATGTCGGAGTCTGTTATGCTGGCCTTGGCGAGAAAGGGTATGGATCGTCAAAAAGCCCATGAGCTTATTCGAGGCCTAGCCATAAAAAGCGATGCTGAGAAGCGTCCTTTCAAAGAGGTTCTCATCAAAAATGATACCGTAAAGAGAATGTTAAGCGAAAAGGAGATTATTGCGGCGTTGAACCCAAGAAACTACCTGGGAACCGCCATAAAACAAGTTGGGCTGGTCGTCAAAAAGACGAAACAAGAAAGGAGGACTAGAGGGCTAGCTGACTAGTACTGGGTTAGGGCTCTTTGCTCCAAAGTTTTCGCTTTCTTCAGTTTCTTCCACTCTTCAGATTTGACAAACCCGCCCACCTGCTCCTTTATCTTCTTGGCAAGTTTGGGTCCAATGAGGGGTAGGCTGACTAATTTCTCGAGGGGAGCTACTTTGAGGTCCTTGATGGTTTTTAAGCCTGAGTTGTAGAGTATTCGCGCCCGCACTCTTCCAATTCCTTCCAGCCTCACTAGCGGAAGCAGTTCTGCATTCACTCCCTTTTCGGTTCTTTCCATGAGTTCTGCGAGGTGTGGGAGGAGGTCTTTATAGCCGAAGAGGGAGGCCAATTCATGCGATGAGTAAAGGAGCCATCTTGCGGTTTGGATGAGTCTGTAGAGGTCGCCGGGCTGAACTCTAAACTTCTCTATGGTTTCGTCTTCTGTTGTTTCCCCTATCCAGGCGTCCAGCACCGAAGCCAGCTTGGCTTCTCCCAGAAACTCCTCGTAGGCGATTCTGTCCTCCCATTCATCTGGCACCTCAAACATGAATTCCTCTCGGTGTTCATCAACAAACAAAGCGAGGTTGTCAATTTCCCTTGAGTAGGGGCGAAGCTTTGGAAACATGTCTGGGGTGTGGGCGATCATGTGGAGGAAACTTATGTCTGTGAGTTTGGGCGCGCGATTTAGAAGGGCGTCTCGAATCATTACCGCCGAAACAGGATCAATGTAAAGCTCGGAGACCCTCCGTCCAAACCTGGTGGCGTAAACATTTTCGCCGCTAACCTCAATCATCTTCTCTTCATAGAGGAACCTCAGAATTTTTGTGATAACTTCCTTCATGGCTCGGGGGTCATACTGATACGCGTAGAAGGTTCTGCCAAAAAAGTCGTATATTCCCTGCTCTGTGTGGGCGAAGTCTGCGGCTATAGTGGCTAAAACGTGGCCTCTTAGGATTCGTTCCACCGCCAGCTTTGACCATATTCTTTCGGGCTCTGACAGAACGTAGCTTTCCATCAGATAGTCGCGTTCGTCCTCGGTTCTAGCGATGAGCAAGGCTTCTCCAATCTTGTCGTAGCGGGGTCTTCCAGCCCGTCCAGCCATCTGCTTATATTCGAGCACTGTTATGGGGTAGTAGCCATATCCGGGCTCGTACCGCCTATAATCGTGGATAACCACCATTCTGGCTGGAAGGTTTACTCCGAAAGCTAGGGTGGGGGTGGCTGTCAAAATCTTGATTTTTCCTTCTCTGAAGGCGTCTTCAATTATTCTTCTGTGGCCGCCGCCCAATCCAGCGTGGTGAAATGCTGTTCCATGACTGGCAAGCTCAGCTAGCAGTTCGCTGAGTCTCGTTCTTTCTCCGGTTGCGAGAATCTGTTCAGCGATTCTTGTTAGGGAACGTTTCATGGGCTTCGATACGAGGGTTTTCATGGTTGCCGCTGCCTTTTTAGCTAGGCTGACCGAGTTCCTTCGTGTCCCTGCGAAGATGAGGGCTTGCCCCCCGGATTTTACAATGTGTAGGGCAAGGTTCATGGCTGGGTTTTTGGTAGGTTTCTCTATTTTTAGGGCGCCTCCGTCTTTGAAGTGGATTTCATCGTGGAGGAGGACGCCTTCTCTGAGGACGACGGGTCTCCATTCGATTGTTACGGAACCCGCCTTTAGCCATTCAGCAGCCTCTTCAGCGTTTTTTACTGTTGCGCTTAGGGCTAGGAATTGAGCGTCTGAGTTTACTTGCATGAGTCTGGCGAGAACGACTTCCAAGGTTGGTCCGCGTTCAGCGTCGTTGAGGAGGTGTACCTCATCGGCGACCACGAGGGATATTTCGTTTACCCAGCGGGCTCTGTGCCTCAACAGCGAATCCGCCTTCTCGTTTGTAGTGACAATGATGTCGAACTTTTCCAGCCATGGGTCTGAGCTGTCGTAGTCGCCTGTGCTTATGCCCACTCTGACTCTTCTTCCATCCTTCTTCCTGATGATCATGTACTTCTTGAATTCCTCGTATTTTTCGCTGGCTAGGGCCCGTAGAGGGGTTAAGTAGAGGACTTTTCCATCTCGTTCCAGCACGTGTTTGAGGGCGCAGAATTCAGCTATGAGGGTTTTTCCTGAGGCTGTGGGGCTCGCCAAGACAAGGTTTTTTCCTTCTAGGGCTCCTGCTCTTATGGCTTCCTCTTGGGGAGGATAAAGCTCTGTGATTCCTGAACTGGTTATGACTTGCTTTACGGATTCTGGTATGGGCAGTTCTTCGATTCTCAAGGCTGGGTCACAGATATATTGCTGAAACGATTTAAAGAGCATTAAGGTTGAGAAAGCCTTGAAATCAAGGATATCCAAGGTTGGCGTCATTGGCGTTCCATATAATGTTGGGTGGAAGGGTCCCGGCATAGAGGAAGGCGCCCGAGCCCTTCGAGACGCTGGGTTAGTTGATGAGTTGAGCAGGGTTGTGGGCGAAGTGATGGACTTTGGCGACGTGGAGGTGAGGTTGCCCCCTCGAGACGAAAGCAACCCGAAGCTTCTAAATGCGAGGCAGGTTGAGGCGGTGTGCATGTCTTTAGCGGCGAAGGTTCATGGCACGCTGGATAGGGGATATTTTCCTCTCATCATAGGTGGAGAAGACAGCGTTATCATGGGAATAATTGAGGGTTTCCGAAGAGCCTTAGGCCCAAGAATCGGGCTGATCTATATGGATGCCCATGGAGACTTTAACACTCCAGAGACGACGCCTTCTGGTCTCATCGGCGGCATGAATGTGGCTATCACGGCTGGAAGGGGACCAAAGGAACTTGTGGAGATGTTTGGTCATTCTCCTCTGCTTCCCGAAGAAAACATTGTTCTGTACGGAACGCGCGAACTGGATGCTATGGAGGAAAAGGCCCTAGCAGAATCTAGGGTTAGGGTTTACAGGAGAGAGAAAATTCGTGAGGTTGGCGTAGAAAAAGCCGTCAAGAAAATTCTTCATGATTTGGAACCAAAGTGTGATAAAGTGTATGTGCATGTGGATTTGGATGTTCTTGATGAAACCGCGATGTCAGCTCAATCCTATCCGGTGGGAAACGGCCTTTCAATGGGTGAATTTAGGGAGACGCTTCAAGGCTTGGTTAGGAGCGGGAGGCTCTGCGGCATGACCATCATGGTCTTTAATGCCGCAAAAGACCCAAAAGGGATAGAAGCAAAAAAAGTCGTAAGATTAATCGCTGATGTCTTGGGCCCTTGTTAGGTTTTCTTGAGGTAGCCGTCTCTTGGTGAGAATATGGTTCCTTCCTTCAGCATTTGCCCTATAAGCCTCTCTGCTTCGGAACTTGTAACGTCGTACTCGGTTTGAAGCCTTTCCAGAAGCGCTGTCTTCTCCGTCATTCCAGTTTCTTTTGCCATACTCACAATGAGGCCCAAAATAAGCGACATTTTATCCCGCGTACTTTTTGGTTTACCCGTCATGATGATGTCAATGTCGATTTTGTGGGACGAAAGATCGATTCCAACTTCTTCAAGGGACCTCTTCATTATTGCAATGGAGGCCTCAGCATCCTCGGCGAGAACTTCTTTTCGGAGAGCGATGCGAGCCCTAGCCTCAGCCACCCTAACGAGGGACTCAAGCTGCCGAGCAGTTATCGCTATAGGTGTTCCCTCAGTTTCGCTGGCTGAACGCATAGCCAAGTAGAAGTCTTTTAAACGTTCCAAAGCTTCCTTGGTCAAAACAGGCTTTATGTTTTTGGCGTAACTAATGTATTTCCGAAACAGATCAGGCTGTATGGGAGCCTCAACTAAAGCCACGCCGGTTCTGTGGAGATCCAGTATATGCTCGGTCATCTTCGTGTCCAGTTCTTTTTCAGGTACATCCTTCAAAACGAAGATGAGGTCAAACCTTGAGAGAATAGTGACTGGAAGGGCTATGTTCTCTGCAACTGTTCGATAATCATCGTATCTGCCCAAGGCTGGGTTGGCCGCGGCCAGTATAGCTGTGCGGGCGTTGAGGGTTGCCACGATGCCGCCCTTAGCAACAGAAACCGTTTGCTGTTCCATTGCCTCATGTATAGCCACTCTATCCTCAGGGCGCATCTTGTCTATCTCATCTATGGCTGCGATGCCCTTATCCGCCAGCACTAGCGCCCCAGCCTCTAGAGTCATTCCACCTGCCCGTTCACGAAGCACAGCAGCGGTTAAGCCGGCAGCAGTAGTTCCTCGACCAGAAGTGTACAAACCGCGCGGAGCTATTCTCGCTACGTACTGCAAAAGTTGTGACTTAGCTGTTCCCGGGTCTCCTATCAGAAGAACGTTCATGTCTCCTCGTATGGTGATGTCGGGAAGATGCTTTGGGGCACCTCCGAAGAGGAGATACATTATGGCTTCTTTCACATGCTCGTAGCCGTAGATGGAGGGCGCTATCGATCGAAGAATTTTGCGGTGAACCCAAGGGTCTCTTGCAAGTTCAATTATCTCTTTCTCTTCTTCTGGCGAAATAAGAATTGCTTCAGGCTCTTTACTTACCACATCAATGAAATTGGTGTCAAGATGCAAAACAAACAGTCGAAGTTTCCCCACTTGAGGAAGGGTGGGAGCCTCCGCTCGAAGGATTCCCACCACAGAGACATGGTCACCGGGCCTAGCTATGTCAACGGTGTCTCTTCCATCAAGCTTAACTTCTATCCATCGTGGAAGCTGGCCCGGCGGAAGATCTTCCGGCAGTTCTTGAATGCGGATTTCTTGGGAATCAATGAATATGGATTCTTCTTGGAGGAAGTCGAAGGGGCCTCTCCTCTTGCACGTCGGATCACTACATTCCGCTGGGAATCTTAAAAAGGGGCCAGCCTGGTTGATGTAAGTAACTATTCCACATCGCTTACATTTGAAAGCGCCTCTGGTTACCAACGGTCTGACCGGTGTGGCACGTACGATTATTCCCTCTACCATAATGAGCTTTCCTATGTGCTCGGATCCCAACGTTCGCAGCGGTAAGGTTTCGGGTAAGCCTCGAAATCGAACGGTAACCCTTTCAACTCCTTCAGCGTAGGCGGGTTCCTCTATCTGTAACTGAGCTAACGCGGCGTGGTTGGCGTGCTCTAAATATTCGTCAGGCGTCTCAAGGATGCTTTCTGCCAGCGCCGAATCTGCGGCTAAAAGGTCTTCAAAGTCCACGATTAACGAAGTGCTGCCAGCAACAGCCATTCTGGAAAGTCGTTCACGATATTTGTCTGATTTGAGGAAATCTTGAAATCGCTCTTGGGGGTCAGCTACCAACACTTTTTCAGTCAAGACTCACCGCCATCCTTCATTTTCAGAATTTTAGTTCTCCATTCGCTAATAATCTTGTATAAATGTTCGTAGATAACGCGTTCTTCTTTGGTTAGGTTGTTGAGAATCTGATTTGTCTGCTCTGGCGCCGAAGCCAGCGAAACTATCTTTTTTAGCCTCAAATTGATGATGTCGCGGGAGAGCCTTCCAGCCTTCTCGTACTCCTCTATTTTCTCAGTTTTCTTTACAGCCTCCCTTTTTAAATCAGCCAGGTAAAGTCGCAACCGTGGGTAAAAGTCCTCAGGTAAAGAGGAGACTTGTTGTGCCGACTGAACTCGCTCTTTCCAATGAATCTTGTTAAGCTTCACTAAATCCAGCAATTCTTCCTCTCGGAAACGCGCTATTCCAGCCCTTTCCAGTTCCCTAGCTATCCAAAACCTAACCTCGTATTCTTTCCCCTCTTGGAAAGGTCCAACCTTCAAGCCGGCAAGCTCGATTTCGGGACAGTTCCTGTTCACAAAAATCTTGACTGGAGCGTTTTCGAAGGTAAAATCCGCATCTCTAATAAAGGCTAATGGTTCTGCAGACAATTCTAACCCTCACCCAACAGGAGGTTTATCCTAGAAGAATATGAGGGTCAGATATAAAAAAGCTCTAGTTAAAAAAGAAAGACTAGAATTGATGAAAAGTTGGAGTTTTTACACTTCGAGAATCATCTTTTAGAAGCTAGCGGAGCATAAATACTAATGTATAACCATTTTCTAATAGTCACGGGGGCAGATAGTTGAGCTATGAAATGTGGGCTGAGAAGTATCGTCCCCAGTCCCTAAACAAGATGATAAACCAAACAGAAATCGTGGAACGATTAAAGAGCTTCGTTGAAGTGAGAAACGTTCCCCACTGTATTTTTGCTGGTCCGCCCGGGACTGGAAAGACAACGGCTGCCCTTTGTTTGGCTCATGACCTTTATGGTAAGGGTTATCGAGAGCATTTGATGGAGTTGAACGCCAGCGATGAGCGAGGGATAAACGTTGTCAGGGAAACCGTGAAAACCTTTGCCCGGATTAGATCAATTGGCGAGATACCCTTCAAAATTATGATTCTAGACGAGGCTGACAACATGACCTCCGACGCCCAGCAGGCTTTGAGGCGAACCATGGAACGCTTCACCGAAACTTGTCGTTTCATCCTCATAGCAAATTACAGCGGCAAGATCATTGAACCCATCCAGTCAAGATGCGCACCCTTCCGTTTTTCCTACCTTTCAAGGGAAGATCATGACCTCTATCTACGCCACATTATTCAACAGGAGAACGTGAAAATACTCGATGAAGCTTTTGACGCGGTTTTCGAGGTTAGCGGGGGAGACCTGCGCAGAGCAACCAACACTCTGCAGGCTGCTGCCTCTTTAGGTAGGGTAATCGACGCTGAGATCGTTTACTCGGTGATCGGACGGGCTAACCCCGTTGACGTTCGAGAGATGATAACGTTGGCTATGAAGGGCGACTTCATAGGCGCCAGACAAAGGTTAAGAGAGATGATCCTGAAATATGGGGCGGCTGGAAGCGACATCATCAAACAGATTCACATAGAAATTTTCCGTTCAGGGCTTCCAGACCAATGGAAAGTAAAGCTCGCTGACGCCATCGGAGAAATTGACTTCCGACTTGTTCAAGGCGCCGACGAAGAAGTTCAGCTAAGCGCCCTGCTTGCAAGACTGACAGAGGCTGGTTATGAACTGAAAAGGGGCGGCTAACGCTTGTACGCTGCCTGGACGGTGAAACACAAGCCTCAAACGTTGTCTGAAGTTGTTGGAAACGACGAGGCGATTCAAAAGTTTACCCAATGGATGAAGTCTTGGGGCAAGCGTATTCCCAAGAAAAGAGCCGCCTTTTTGTATGGTCCTCCCGGCGTCGGAAAAACTGTGTGCGTCGAGGCTCTGTCTAGAGACTTTCAAATGGAGTTGGTGGAGAAAAACGCCAGCGACTACAGAACCGCCGAGGCTGTTCAACGTTTTGCCGGTTTGGCTTCCCAGTATGGCACCCTCTTTGGTGGACGCCGACTGATTCTGCTAGACGAGTTGGATGGAATCACCGGAACAGCTGATAAGGGTGGTGTTCGAGCCGTTACAGAAATAGTTAAGGCGGCTCAGTGTCCAGTTGTGCTCGTGGCCAACAACGCCTATGACCCTCGTTTCGGTACGCTTCGAAAGTACTGCCTCCTAGTAGAGTTTAAGAAGCCTACTGTTCGGGAGGTAGTAAAGCATCTGAAGAAGGTTTGTGCGGGCGAAGAAATCGACGCGGATGAAGAAGCTCTGAAGTTTATTGCTGAAAGGTCTGGAAGGGATGTTCGTTCGGCTGTGAATGACTTGCAGGCCTTGGCTCAGGGAAAGAAGAGACTTGCCTACGAGGACGTAGCTTGGTTAGCTGAACGTGATCGAAAGGAGGTAATTTTCAACCTCCTGCGAACAATCCTATATTCTAAGGATTCTTGGGAAGCCAAGAGGGCTGTTGACGCGGCTGACATGGATACGGACATGCTTTTTCAATGGATTTACGAGAATGCCCCCCATCATTTAACTGATCCACATGACTTAGCGAAGGCTATGGACGCGCTGTCTTTAGCCGACATATACAGGGGGAGAATCCGATCCACGCAGGACTGGACCTTACTACGTTATGTTCTGGATTTCATGACGGCTGGAGTGGCCGTGGCTAGGGAGCGAACCAAACCATCTGGGTGGATTCCCTTCAGGTTTCCAGAGAAGATTCGGTGGTTGTCAAGAACCAAGGCTGAAAGAGAGATGCAGTCGGCGATAGGCATGAAGATTCGGAGGAAATGCCACATATCTGCTGTTAGAGCCGTAAAGGAGGTTCTCCCCTACATAAGGATAATTTTTGAAAACAACCCAGAAATGGGGGCAGGCATAGCAAAGTGGCTCGACCTAGACGAAACAATGGTGAATTACCTGGCTGGAAAAGGCTGAACACTTTCAAGTAGCTAGGGTTTTAGTTTAATTCCGTATTTGTTTTGGTATGTTATTTCTTCCAAGGGCTTTCTTGGACGCGCTTCAGGAGATGGTTTTTCTGCGGGATATCCTATGGGCAGTATTGCAACTGGACGGTAAACCTCTGGTATGTTCAGCAGGTTGTTTAGGAAGGTCGTGTCTGAAGGTGTATAGGTGAGGGTTCCTAGGCTTTGGCTTTCTGCATAAAGCAAAATGTAGGCAATGGAGATCCATGTGGACTCGAGCCAGTAAGGAGCCTCGGTGAAGCTGGCTATTACGATTAGGGCTGGGGCCTCTGTGAGAAAACTTTTTTCTGAAGTGATTTTCTGTTCTTTGAGCCACTTTTTGAGTTTGTTAGGAGCCTTATTGTGAAAGTTTTTCTCTACCCTTTCAGCCTCTTTCCTAATCTTTTCTTTCAGTTTGTTGTCGGTCACCAAGATGTAGATCCAAGGTTGCATGTTGGCTCCGGAAGGAGCACATCTTCCCGCTTCCATTATTTTGTAGATATTCTCTAGTGGAACTGGGTCCTTCTTGTACTTTCGGATGCTCCTTCTGTTTTTCATGAGGTTCAATAATTCCTTTTTCAAGGTTTCCTGCCTCATACTTATATTGTCTTTCTACTAACGAAAAGCTTGTTGCTTCCACTCATTTTTCCTCATCGAACCAAAATACGACATGAATGATGATCTAAATCTGTAAACAAGATTGGTTGGTCATAATCTATAAACATCGGCAGTTACGCAAGTAGTTATTTGGTGTGTCGTTTATGTCCCTAAACGTTGAAGATGTCATGGTTGAACAAGTAGTCACCATAGAGGCTGATGCCACGGTGCAGGAAGCCGTGGATCTCATGAACAAACACGAAATAGGATGCCTCGTCGTTGTGCTGAGGGGAAAACCAGTTGGAATCATCACAGAACGAGACATGCTCAAAAGAGTCTTAGCCAAATCCATAGACCCGGAAAAAGTTAAAATCTCGGAGATCATGTCCGCGCCTCTAATAGTGGGCAGGCCTGGAATGGAAATTGAAGACGCCGTGAGACTCATGTTTAAGACTAAGATTAAGAAGCTTCCTGTAGTTCAAAAGGGGAGACTCATAGGCCTCGTAACCCTCACAGACCTTACCAGATTTCAGCCCCACATGATTAGGATACTTAAGAAGCTTTCCGTCACAGAGCTTCCGCCGAAACGCTTGAAAAAAGTTGTTGACTACTACGTGGTCTAAGCGCTGACTGCTTTATAATAGGGTTCACGTCTCTTAATGGCTTCAAGGAAGAGTCTGGTCAACTCTTTATTGTTTGCTCCCTTTCGCATGGGACTGAGAATATCCACAAGATTGTCGTTTCTCATAAGGCATGGTTTCAGCTTTCCGTCGCTGGTTACCCGAAGTCGTGTACAGTGGGCGCAAAACTCCGTGTTCTCTATTGGGTGAATCACTTCAACCTTTACTCTGGGGAGGAAGTAGACTCGTCTGTTTTGCATGTCTTGGCGGGTTCTGACCTCCAAAGCCCGTTCCTTTAGCTTTTCCTCAATTCCGTTCAAGTCCAAGTGATGACGTCCGTAGTACGAGTCGTTAATGTTGAGGGGCTCCAATTCGATTAGCTGCAAAATTGTCGTGGTTTGTTCTGCAAAATGGATCATTTTCTCAACTTCTTCTTCGTTCATGCCCTTGAGCATCAGCATGTTCAGTTTCACTGGGTGAAGTTCTGCTTCAACAGCCGCCTTGACGCCTTCTATGGCGTCTCTTAGGTTGCCTCCCATCAAATTGCGGTACGTCTCAGGATTCAGGGTAGGAAGACTCACGTTCACTCGGTTTAGTCCATTCATTTTCAGGTCTTTCGCCACGGGTTCCAGAAATGTTCCATTTGTGGTCATGGATAGGTCTCTTAAACCTCGAAGTCCAGCGATGCCTCCGACGATTTCAAGGATGTCCTTGCGGAGAAGGGGCTCTCCTCCAGTCAGCTTTATTCTGGAGATGCCTAGGCTTAGGGCTATTTTGGCGATGTGGACGATTTCCTCTGCAGACATAACGGTTGAAGATTCGCCTTCGCCTTCTCTGTGGCAGTAGGGACAGCGCATGTTGCATTTTTGGGTCACGGAAATCCTTAGATTGAGGACCGGGCGCCCATAATTGTCGTAAATCATTAGGGCATCACTATTTTTCGCGGGCGTGTTTCAGTATGTGACCCACTTCGGGCAAAATAAGCTTTTCCAAAACAAGCCTCACAGCCTGCGGCGAGCCGGGAATACAGAAAACAGCCTTCTCCTGATTCGCAACACCCGCCAAGGCACGACTTAAAACAGCCGCAGAACCAATCTCGTCAAAACTCAGCTTCCTAAACAACTCTCCAAAACCAGGCAAAGTCTTAACCAGCAGGGGCCTCACAGCCTCAATCGTCACGTCTTTAGGGCTGATTCCTGTTCCACCGCACAAAATAATTGCATCCACCCTCTCTGACCCTAGGGCTCTGCCAACATATTTTCCAATCAAAACTTTGTCGTCGGGCACGATTTCCCTAAAAACGACGGTGTGGCCAGCTTTCTGCAAAGTTTCAACAATCAGGTCGCCAGAAGGGTCTTCGACGGGTTTCCTTGCCTTGAGCTCCTGATAGCGAGAAGAGCTGCAAATGATAACCGCAAAGTTCAGGTTCTTGGGCGCTTCAGCCTTGTGCCTGCGGGCGGTTTCGCTCATCTGCCTTCCTCTTTCACCTTCCGAACAACACGTATGTCCTGAATGGCCGTGTGGGGATACTGTCCAAGCCTGTCCTTCTCGTACTGTTTGGAATTTCTTGGGATTCGACAACTCAATCCCACCACTACAAAAACATAATTCTTTCTGCTCTACTCTAGAGCTTTTTGGTTAAGTGTTCGGCAATGGATTCGAAGATTAGTCTTCCAGCCGTAGTAAGCTCTTTCATGATGGGGGAAGTCAAACGCGCGCAAAGGAGAACGCTCCTTATTCCTTTCACACCCCTAGACATCGATATGGGAAGGTTCTTCTTTTAGTATAGAAAAAAGGGGAGATGAAGTGGAGTGGTGTTTATTGCTTCTTGTTTCTACGCTTGACGTAGATGGCTGTTGCGGCTGTTGCGATTAGGATTGTTGAGGCTAGGGCAATGTAGGGAGCCAACAAACCAAACTTATCAACAGGAATCACGATGCCGCCAACGGGAAGAGGGGGACCGATCCCTATGGGCGAAATCAAGTAGTCAATTTGGCTGGAAGCAGTGCTGGCTTCAGCGCTTACCCAGTAATAGTCATATGGGACACTCTCCGTGTTCCAAATGAAGTTTAATGTTCGATTTTCACCAGGAGGTAGATCGAAGAGAGTCTGCATTCCAAGAGTGTATTCATCGCCAAAAACAGTTGTATTTTCGTCGGCGTAAACCTTAACGTTGAAATCCGTGATTTCATCTCCTTGGTTTTCAACTACCAAAGAAATGTATACGTTTTCACCGACGACCACATTTGTTGGGTAGGCCTCGAGGTTGATAACATTCACGGGGTCAAAGCCAGGGATCACAGGGCCTGGAGTTACATTTGCCTCTTCATAAAAACATTCGTCTTGAACGCCACCTATGCCTCCATTGGTGTCGGTCCCCGAACCCGTGCCCGTCCGCTTTATTGAGAAGCCATAACACAATCCGTCGTAAAACGTCACAGTAGTCCCCCCATCCCACGTCACAAGGTATAGATATGCTATCCAGTAGACCTCATCCCGTTCTAAAGGACGCGCGGGCTCATCTCCAAACCTTAAGCTAACGCCTCCACCAGGATTTGCAAGTCCTCCTGCTTGATACTCCTTATCTGGCCAATAGAAAGGTAGATTGTCACTTTTTCCTGTACTTGAATGTACGTGTGGTGTGGGATCCACGCACCATGTCTGTGTAGTAATGGTACTGTCCCATCTTGGGTAAGTGGTGCAAATAAATTGGAGCCAACGCAGCACCTCACCCTGAGGCGGGAAAGTTGGGTCGTCGGGGGTTTCGACGTAGTCAACAATGAAAGAGCCGTCATGCCTCCCGTCTAGATTCTTCATTACGTCAAATCTTATGATGTTAAACTGGCCAGGTGCCAACTTAGTTGAGAGCTTGAAGTTCCAATTTTTGAACGCTTGGTTATCGTAAGTCTGGAACAGATTAAGTAGATTCTGACTGGGACTATTGTCTCTCGTGCCATCGGGCTTAAACACAGGCATATGAGTAGGTATCGGAAGTGGGCTAACCACGTAACGTTCATTAATTGAAGTCTTAGCATCTTTGCAGGGCGTAAAAGTACGGTGATCGTAGAATATATACTTCTTGTCAACTTTTACGAGTTTCACAGCATTCGCAGGGACAAAGAATGATACTGACATCAAGGCAATCAACAAAATAGCCATTGAAAGATTTTTTTTCTTCAATTCTTTTTCCTTTCTCTTTCTTTTTCTCTTGAAGAGATTCTAACCAGCTACATGCTACGCTAGTATATCTCTTTATATTATGTGTTTACATGTGGTAAAGAATTTAACTTTTGTGATAGCTATTGTTGAACTCTATTGGTAAGTCCAACATTTAGTGTTTCTAATTATAAAACTTCCCCAGTCTACCGATGAAAACGCTACCTAACAAAAGCTAGGCTCTGCCCTTAACCTTCCTAACCACACGAATATCCTCAATAACCGTAGTAGGATAATTCCCAAACTCATCCTTTTCATAGGCCTTCGTCATGTCCCAAACCGTTAACAAAGCCACTGTAGCCGCGACAAGGGCCTCCATCTCAACTCCGGTCTGAGCCCTAGTCTTCACGGTTGCCTCCACACCCACCGCGGAATCATTCATAATCTTCAAATCAACTTCCACGCTGGTTAGGGGCAAAGGATGACAAAGCGGAATCAGGGAACTCGTATTCTTCGCCGCCAAGATTCCAGCAACCTTTGCCACCTGAAACGGATCACCCTTCTCAACCTTTCCTTCCCTAATCAACCGTATGGTCTCCAACCTCAGCTTAATCGTTCCCTTCGCCTTAGCCTCCCGATAAACTTCCGGCTTAGCGGTCACATCAACCATCGACATAAACAACACCAGCTTCGTTATTCATGATTTGATTCAGGCTTATTTGTTTGTTCCCAGGCTTCTATGAGGTTTTTGATCATCTTCGCCCTAGGATTTTCCTCATCAAAGCGGAAGATGCGAATCCTTCCAAACTTTTTATGGCGAATAAGCCCATGATTTTCAAGAACCTGAAGGTGCTGGTTCGTTGTGGCATAGTTTAAGCCGGCTCGTCTGGCAATCTCTGAAATGTTTAACTCTCCAATATCAGCCAAGATTCTAAGGATTTTCACCCGTCCCTTAGAGGAAAAAACCTCTTCAATTGACACTGGATTCACCTACTCCTTTGCATAAGGGCCTTACTCAATTCCTCCTCCAAGTCAGAGGCAGGAACCCTAGGCAAACTGATGAGAGTGGTTTTTCCCCGCTGTCCAGCCCCCGAAGCCTTCGTTTCAATTATGCCAGACACTGAAAGCTCCTTGACGTACTTCCAGAGCTGGGTGTGACCCCTCTTCTTTTCACCATATTCTTCGCACACAACCGCGTAGGCGTCTTCCGCCTCCCCCATAGACATGTAAGCGGTTCCAGCCCGCCTAAAACGCCTCGCAACACCCAGAAGAAACAACTTCTCGTGAAGATTAAGGGATGAGATCATGTCCTTCCGCACAACAGGATAAACGCTGACAGCAGCCTTTCGAATGCACTCAGGGGAAACCTCCCGCATTCCCGAAGCGTCAGCGTACTTGCCAGCCCGCCAAAGAAGCTCAATGGCGTAACGGGCGTCCCCTCCCTCTGAAGACGCCAACTCCGCGACGAGGTCCACTGTTGGAGCGAAAATTGTTCCTTGCCTAAAGGCGAGTTTCACCCTGTCGTTGAGAATGTCTTGAAGCTGCGATTTCGAGTATTCTTCCAGACGAATGACATTGCGTTGAAGCGTACTCTTTGTGCTGGGATCCAACGCATCTAAGTATTCGGTTTGGCGGAGGATGCAGATAAGGGAAAGCCTCTGAGGAGCCTTGGGACGCTCCTCCTGAATGCGGGTGAGGTTATAGAGGGGGTCTGATCCCTCGAAGCGGATGAGGGCTTCCAACTCGTCCAATGCCAAGATAAGATAAGCGTTTTGTTCGTCGAGAATCTGCATGAGCGCTTGCAATAATTCTTCTGCTGAATAGCCGCGCCTTGGAAAGTGAGGATAAAACTTCAGGATGGTTCGTTGAAGGATCATAAAGAGGCTTCCCTTGCACTCGCGACAGTTGACATGAATATAGTTCAGGTTAATTCTCCTCTTCTGCGCTTCCCCTGTTATGTTTAACCCAAAATGCTGGGAAAGAACAGTTTTTCCGGTTCCAATATTTCCAGTGATCACAATGCGTTGCGTCATTTTTCCGGGACTTTCGACGGCGAAGCGAAAAAACTGGCTTAGAAGGTTTAGTTGAGGCTCCCTGTGGGGGAGACGAGGCGGTATGTAGTTTATGTCCAGCTTGCTTTCATCCTTGAAAACGCTGAAGTATTGAGGCATGAGTCAGCCTCCAATGTTTATTGGCTAAATGATTGCATTTATGGTTTTTGTCTCTTAAAAAGGTAATAAAAGTCTGGGAAAAGCGGAAGTACCTTGCATGTGTCCAGTAAAAATTATCGCAAAAGATCTTTAGGAATTGAAACATTGCAATAACATGCTTTACCGTTGGATCCTATTATGTTGAAGCTAATTCGCATGCCCTGTTGGGCTGTCGAAAAAGAAGGGAAGGACGCCGCTTAAGTTGGAGCGCTTTTCTTCCTTATTTTGAAGATGTATATGGCGCTGCCAGCGACGGCGACAATGACCACTGTGACTACTATAACTGCGGCGTAAATCCAGATGGGTGTTCCAGCTCCCCAAAGGTTGGTTTCAAGGATTTTGAAGGATGTTGACCATGAAGTTACGTAACCTGTCGTTTGGTTTTTAATCGTTTGTTCAACCACTTGTTCACATAATGCGCCGGTTGCTTTGTCCCAGTAGAGGTTGTAGGTTGTGATGGTGCTTACATTCATTACAGTGGTGTTCACTACCAGGTTTAGGTGGTTTGTTTGTCGTATTTCACCTGCATACGTGTGGGAGACGGTTTCGTTTATCCTCCACTCGTAGTAGGGAGGAGATGGATAGAGGGTAGAAGTGTATATGCTATCGTTGAGGCTAAGATCCTTAGAAAGAAACATCAAGGTGCCATTTCCTTCTCCGGATTCTATGTCCACTCTGTAAGTCTTGGTGTGCTCCGTACCGTTCTTGAAGATCACCGACTGAAACGTTACATTCGTGTCGGAAACTGTTTGAACAGTATTTTTGATCCATTCGGTGTTTTCCATGCCCGTTAAGTTGGATGGCTGTTGCATGTTGGGATCATTGGAGCTCCATGTGACATTAATTTCGCCGTACTTAGCCCACTTTCCTGATGTAACACCCACAGGCCTTGGAACTCTATGTACGCTTAACCAAGCAAGTAGATTGTAGGGACCAACTAACCCGGTCGGATAGGGTCCACCCCAACCCGTGAAGGTGTCGGTTCTATACATACTTATCACATCTGGATAACATATTGGAATTCTGGGCAACTCATTGGCTAGGATCTCTTGCATTTCAAAGACTATTTCTCTGCGCCTAGTTCGGTTCATTTCAGCTCTCATTTCATTAAATAATGCCTTAAATTCCTCTAATGAAGTTGCATTTGTCCATTCGCTATATGGGGGCGGCGGGCCCGGCCTGGCGTGGTATTCAAAGATCATGGTTGGGTCTGGAGCGCACGTGAAGCTCCACAATACTACGTCGTAGTTGCGATAATTTAACCTAGTCTCTGCAATGACTGTCTCCATGGGATCGTTTTTGAGCTCTATGCCTATCTTCTTCATGTCTTCAGAGATAATGTCCCCTACCCTGATGTACACGCTGAACAAGAGATTAAGTAGCTCGAAACTAAGTTTCTTTCCATCAGGCGTCTCCCTTATTCCATCTCCGTCTCTGTCAATGAAGCCGTGGGCGTCCAGCAACTCGCGAGCCTTAGCTAGGTTATACTCATACTCGGTAACATTTGGGTTGTGCCAAAACTTGTAGACGGGCGGGATTTCGCTGTATGAGAAGGATCCGTTACCCATGAAGACTAGATCAACGATCCTCTGTCTGTCAATGGCGTGGGACATGGCCTGCCTAAACCATTTTAGGTTGAATGGATATCTCCTCTGGTTGGCACAGATGTACAAGAATGAGATTCCAGGGCTTACCAGAGTCTCTAGAGGTTCTGCGGAGTCCTCAGCGGATTCAATGAAATCTGGAAGGATATCACCTACAATGTCTAATCCACCCTTTTCAAGCTCCATGAACTCTCCTTCAGCGGTTAAGTAGTACTTCAAGTCGTACTTCACTAGGATTCCGTCTATGTAGGGTCTCCCCCTCCAGTAGTTCTCGTTGGCCACGAACCTCGCGTATTCCACTGGCTTAAACTCAACAAGTTTGAAGGGTCCGTTTCCTATGGGTCCTTGCGGCGGACGATTCACGAAAGCACCGGGGTCCCATATACCCTCCCATATGTGTTTGGGTAAGATGGGCACATGCGGCAGCGTTACGGTCTCGAAGTAAGCGGCTGGTTTCACGAGGTGAATGACCACGGTGTAGTTGTCTGGGGTCTCTACACTTTCAATGTCCTCGAGTTCGTGTATCCAAAGGGCACATTCGTACATTGTCGCATACTTTTCTCTGATGTAGTCGTAGGTGAATTTGACGTCTTCGGCGGTGAAGGGCATTCCATCATGCCATGTCGCGTTGTCTACAAGGTGAATTGTCCAGTTTAGGCCGTCCGGAGAAACTGTCCAGTTGTATGCTAACCAAGGCTTAACGGTCATGTTAGCGTCAAATATGGCTAGGCGGTCGTAGACTAGCAATGCGTGCCACCATTCCGTAACGGTAAGGATGTTCATGGGATTTAGGCTCCCAGGAGTAAGCTGGGATACCTTGACCGTCCCGCCATACCGAATTTCTCCATGTGCAGAGATGGCGCTTGGTACAATTGTTGGAAACGAAATCAGAAGCAAAACCACCATGAACGTAGTAGCCAATTTCCATGCTCGCTTTCCCATTTTTCCTCTTCCAGAATCCTTTATGTTTCTTGTTGTTCACTAACTTCTGTTAATAATCTTCTATTAAAAAATTAAAAAGGATTTTGGGAGTTCGGTATGAGCTAATATTTTGGAGGTCTTCTCTTCCTTTGTTGCCTAAACCTGTTCCTCAATCGCTCAGCCTTCTGCAACTTTTTCAAAGCACCCTCAGGAAACTCAACAACGGCGGCGCCAACGTAACCGCAGCTGGAACATTTATACATCTGTCCTCCTCCACGACCTAACCATAGATGAACTCTGCGACTTCGACACTTGGGACAGACTTTAGGCAAAACGAAAGACCAGCATGGCAGTTTTGGCGGGCTCTCGCACTCAAGATCTCAATCACTGGTCAGTGGGGCCAGAGTCGTCATCGCCCACCGAGACAAAATTAAATGCTAATCCAACATAAAAACATACCTCAAATTAGTGGAAGATCAAACCTCTTCTCATTGCCTTCTCTTTTATGTGGATAGGAATTTGGAAGAAACATCAGGTTTTAGATGCTCTGACTTGTAGTTTACATTATGCACACCTAAGTTTGGTTCATTCAAGACTAGTATCCCATACGATTTTTCAATAATCTGTAACATGTGGATACACACACGCTATTATATTATCAGACAAAAAGATACATTTGGCTTGTGATCGCATATGTCAGTTGAACTTAAAGATGTAATGACTGATAAGGTAATTTCGATTGATTTGGAAGCCTCAATGACAGACGCCGCGAAACTAATGAATAAACATGAAATAGGGTGTCTGGTCGTGATGCAGAACGAAAATCCCGTTGGAATACTCACAGAAAGAGACTTTCTAAAAAGAGTTCTAGCCAAATCCGAAGAGCTAAAAAAGGTTAAGGTTAAAGAAATAATGTCGAAGCCATTAGTAACCGGGAAGCCCGACATGCAAATCGAGGAGGCTGCCAGACTCATGTTCGAGAAAAAGTTAAAAAAGCTTCCTCTTGTGGAAAATGGAAAGCTTCTTGGCTTGGTGACTTTGACAGATCTCCTCCGAATTCAGCCACAACTTATCAAGATGTACAAGATATTCTCCAGCGACCTAGCTCCAAGGCGAATGAGGAAAGTCTTTGACTATTATCTACTGGTTCAGAGTGAAACTAAGGAGACTGGCATCGAAAATTTTCTAGAGCAAATAAAAAACGGAGATAACAGATTGAACGCAAGTATCAATGATGCGCCCACACAAATACTGGAGGAAGAACCTGAGGAGAAACATCTTTGCCTGAAATGTAGTAAAGAAATATCAGAAGAATTCATAGTTTGTCCGTACTGTGGCTATACTATGCAGTCAAAATGTCCATCGTGCGGTAAAGAAATATCACCCGACTTCAAGTTATGCCCATACTGCGGGGGAAAGCTAAGAAACTGATTATTCGAGGTCGAATTGAATTCTAAAGGATCCTAAGTTTTACCTATTCAGGATGTTAAACCTTCTCCCACAAATCCTCTAAATTCATGTTTCTGTTTGTGTTGAAATTAAGCGGGTTGATGTAGATCGATCCTGTAAACCTCAAAAATAACTTTCTGAGAATAAGGCTAAATTGGGTTTCTTCACAATAAAAGATAGAAAAACGTATGGTTTATAACACTGCGTGTTGAGGCTGGGATGCTTAACAAAATCAAGGTTGTTCCATTGGCTGCGGAGAGTCTTGGAGTAAGATCAATGTGCACCTACGTTGAAACCTCTGACGTGAAGGTTCTCTTAGACGCTGGAGCCTCTTTGGCTCCGAATCGATTCGGTTATCCTCCCCATCCGAAGGAATACAAAGCCATGGCGGAGTGTCGTGAAAGAATATCCAAAGCTGCGGAGGAAGCCAACGTAGTGACGTTAAGCCACTACCACTTCGACCATCACACGCCCTCCTACACCGACTGGCTCTGCAACTGGTCCTCCGCCGATGTTGCGAAGGAAATTTACTGGGGAAAGCTTGTCCTAGTCAAAAGTTATCGTTCCATGGTCAACTTCAGCCAGAGGCGCCGCGGATGGATGTTCAAGAAAACCGGAGGTAGCTACGCGGAAAAGCTGGAAATAGCCGACAGTAGAACCTTCGAGTTTGGAGATACAAAGCTAAGGTTTTCTGATCCAGTATTTCATGGACCCGAAAACTCGGCACTAGGCTGGATTCTAATGGCCACCATAGAATACGATGATGAAAGGGTTTTGTTTGCATCTGATGTTCAGGGTCCCATATATGGTCCCACTTTGGACATAATCCTCGCTGAAGAACCTCAACTGGTCATCATGGGCGGACCTCCCACATACCTAGCCGAATTTAGAGTAAAGGACGAACACATACAGCAGGGAATGCAAAACCTAGAAAACTTGGTTAGGAAAGCGTCAACAACCATTTTGGAGCATCACATCCTCCGAGACGAGAAATGGAGAAGTCTTTCTCAACCAATATTTGATGCGGCAGCAGAAATGGGTCACAAGGTTTTCACAGCAGCAGAATTTGCGGGCAAAGAAAACAACCTGCTGGAGTTTCGCAGAAGACAACTTTTCGAAAGCGAACCGCCGAGCCAGGAGTTCGAGAAGTGGATGAAACTGCCGCAACCGAAGAGAAAAATGGCAAAACCACCTATCTAATCGGTTTTTTCCTTAACAAGCATTCTGCGGAATTTCCTAGCGTCTCTGCAATCTGATTTGAGGCGCTGCAGTTCCTTAGCCTCCCTCTCAAGCCTAGCGATTTTCCTTCGAATTTCCTCAAGTTTGGCGCTCATTTCACTTCAAGCGAAGTATAGATTGTTTAACAAAAATTGGTTATGAAATGAAAATCAATATTCAAAATCAATTTTTCAAATTCATAATCTATTTTAGTAAATCAGATCAATCCGTTTGAGCGAGGATTCTATGCTTTCACGATTTAAAGAATTGAAGAAGCTTGAAGAATACAGTAGGCGCAAAAAAATACATAGCAGTTTAAAACGCGGTAGTCTAAAAAGTAGCCTAAAGATTGACTGCAACGAATGCAAGCAAGCCATTCCTTTACCAGATGGAGCCTACTGTGGGATATGGAAAGATAAAGTTAGCGAGGTTTTGTGTAAGTCCTGTCCTTACTTCGATCAGGAACCTCTAGAGTATAAACTGTTTAGGAGGACGTGAAGCCGAAAGGTGAAAAACATGGAGTGTCCTAATTGTAAGGGCGAAATTGCCAAAGGAAAACAGGATAATGAAGGCAATTTTTACCACTGCAAACGATGTGGAACCGTAATTTATCGACGGCACGATTAATGGAGGAAATAAAATGGACAGCTTGGTAAGCTCTATTGTTTACGTGTTGATTATAGGCGGTATTGCAGGCTACTTCATAGGATACTTGATCAAGAAGATTTCCCATTTTGCCCTAATTATCGGAATTTTCGTCTTCCTGCTCATGTACATGGTGTATACAAAAGCCATCAACTTAGATCTTGATGAACTGGGCGCAACCATAACTAGACTCGCTGGCACTCTTGCTCCCCTAGGGTTGACGTCTTTAGCGTCCAGCGCGCCGTTTGTAGGCAGCTTTGTTGTTGGGCTCGTCCTTGGATTGAAAAAAGGCTAGTTGACTATTAATTTTGCAGACGCCTCGAATTATCGTGTAGTTACAATCCTTTCAAGTGCATGATCAGTTTTGGCATGAGTTCTGTACCGCGCTCTAAAATGTCCAATTTTCCCTTTTTACATTCTTTCTCTGAAAATTTTTGAACTTCGTCGCCTTGGATTTTGCTGCCCGATATGAGTAGGGGCACGGGATCGTCGCTATGAGCCTTTAGTTTGCATGGTGTTGAATGGTCTGCAGTGACGCAGACGATGCAGTCTTCCAACTTTATTTTTTGTAGCATATTGCCTAAGAAGTGTTTATCAACTATAGCGATGAGTTTTGTTTTGAGTTTGAAGTCTCCGTCGTGGCCTGGTTCATCTGGACCCTTGATATGTATGTAGAAGCAGTCATAGGAAGGCAACGCTTCCAAAAGTTTCTCCACCCTCAGCATGCAGTCTTTTTCAAGGCTTTCGGACGGAGGGGGAAGGTCAACCATGTGCATGCCGGCTAGCTTGGATATTCCCTTTTCGATGGGCATGTCGGCGAGGCAGACGAAGCGGAGGCCATATTGCTCGTTGATGTTGAAGAATTTTGGTAAGCGATGGCCTGCGTCCCTGGTGAGTATTACATTTGCGCTTAGTTTTCCTTCGGCGACGCGTCTCTTGTTTACTTCATGCTCTTCCAGAATTGTCCTACTTTTTTCAATGAATTCGTTTACGAGGTTTGCGGAAATTTTTGCTTCTTCGGTTTTGTCCATTGGTTTGCATTTCTTTAGGATCATTTCAGCCTCTGGCTTTGCTACGCCGATTCCTTTGATTCTAGTGTATGCTGGGTCTGTGTTGCTGATGTTGCCTGAGAGACGTTTCTCTTTGCTTCTGATGACTAGGGCTCCCCTGTGTCCCACGGTGGTTTTGAATTCAAAACTTGCGGGATAAGACTCCAGTTTTATTTTCTTGTTTATGGCTTTGCCTAGTTCCGCAGCCTCTTCGGTGGTCAGGCTTCTTCCTACCCGCCGGTCTATGATGGTGTTTCCGTGGCCTAGGGTTGCGAAGTTGCATCTTAGGGCGAGGTCGCCGTCTTTCATGGTTAGGCTTGAGCCTAGGGCTTCTAGGGGTCCTCTGTTTACCTCGTATTTGAAGGGGTCATAGCCAAGTATGGAGACTACGGCTACGTCGCTTTCTGGGGCTATCCCCTTCCCAACCGTGTACATTAGTCCTGTTTTGCCTGTTTTGGCGAGGAAGTCCATGTTAGGGGTGTCAGCGACTTCAAGGGGAGTTCTGTTTCCTAATTCTTCTATTGGCAGGTCGCCCATACCGTCTATGACAACGTAAATAAGCTTCAAACCGTTATGCCTCCAACGTCAATTGTATAGTAACTTCCATTTAACTACAGATGCTGTGGATGTACAAAATTTTTAACTACGCGAAACCTTGTGTATGTCAAAACTTCAGCGAGGTAGCCGGGTTGGCAGAAGCAGTAATTTTTGATTTTATTGGAACTCTTACTGAAGTTCAAGATCATACAATTGAAGAAATCGTGAAGAAAACGTATGAAAGCCTAGTTGATGACGGTTTTAACTTAAATCATAAACGTTTCACGGAAGCTTTCTATCAGGTCTACCAAAAATATAGGCTTATTCGCTATCAGAAGCTTGTTGAGGTTAGCAACAGCATTTGGATCGCAGAAACGTTAAACCAGTTAGGGTTTGCCGCTGAACCGGACGATGGGGCTGTTAGAAAGGCTGTTAACGTTTCCTTCCAAGGTTACTTTCAGTCTCTGAAGGCAAGACCCTGCGCATCACGAACGCTGAAAAGGCTGTCAGGCGGCTATGCTCTAGCGCTTGTCTCTAACTTCACCTATGCGCCTGTTATTTACGCTGGTGTGAGAAAGTTTGGCTTTAGCTTGTACTTCAACTGCATCTTGGTTTCAGATGATGTGGGCTGGCGTAAGCCTCACCCCAGAATCTTTGAGGAAGCCCTGAAACGTCTTGATAAGAGTGTGGAACAAACCGTGTTTGTGGGTGACAATCCCATGGAAGACATTCAAGGAGCGAAAGCCATTGGAATGAAAGCAATCTTTATTCCCTCACAATTCTTCACCATCGAAGACGCTGAAAAAGCGCCTCAACCACCAGACTTAATAATAAACAGCCTATGCAAACTTCCCAAAGTCCTGCCAAAAATATAGTAGAATGCAACGAGATTGGTAGTAAATGGTGCGGCCGCCGGGACTTACTTCTCTGGGGGTGAATGTGTACTATTCTGTTGGTCTTAGCTCTTTCTTCATTTCTGTCTTTAAGGCGTTGCATAGGATCTTTATTTGTTTGTTCTCCAGTTCTTCGGGGCTTACGATGGTTCGGTGAGGTGTGGACATTGCTTCTCTTGTGAGTATTTCTTCGGGGTTTAGGCCCCATGCTCTGATGATTTCCTTTAACGCTTCGATTTTCGATATTTGTGTTTTTGGTTTTATGGATAGTCCGGATGCTGCGTATATGTTGCGTAGGAACTCTATGCCTTTCATTTGGATGTCGTGGTATGTGTCGATTGTGTGGCCCATCATGTAGTCGACGTAGTCGGATTGGACTCCTAGTGCTAGGAGCTGGGTTTTGAAGTATTTTCGTATGCTGTGGACTTTTAGGCTGTAGGAGCCTCCGTATCCTGGCTTTAGCAGCCCTGCCTTGAAGTATAGGTTGTGCACAGCCTTGTAGACCTGTTTCTCTCCGATTGGCTTGGGGTTACGAGAAGTCTGGTTGCGGATTAGGGGCGAGCTGTCCGAGAGGTCTTCAGGCGGGATCTTGCCGTTCGGGCTTCCGAGGCGACGTATCTCCAAGTACTCTCGCAGATAGTCCACAGCCTCCTTTCCGAGGAAGGTGTCGTAGTCATGGTATTTACCCTTGGTTATGGATGCTTCAACGTGTATGTGGAGGGGCACTATCCCCTTTTCCAGCTCTTCGCGTACATGCCTATACTCAAGCCTAATGAGAGTTCCCTCGCGGAATCCGCCCAACGCCAGCATGCTGACTATGACCCTCTCCCGTAAATCCGCTATGTCGATGAGGCGTTGTAGCTCCTCTGGTTTCGGAGCCCTGTCCCGCTGCACTACTCTACGGCTCAACGGTTGCGGAAGCCTAACGTCTATTCCGTTAACTCGGTAGAGAGCTCTAACCGCCTTCACGTAGTTGCAGATTCTTGAAGGCGCTAACCCGTTGTCTTGAAGTTCACCTACATACTCTTCCAAGCCCTTAACGTGGAAGGGAAGTCGCTCAGGCTTCGGGAGTCCATTGCCATCTCTGATGTCTGCGATGATGGCATCTGGACTTAATCCAGCTCTGCTGGCGTAGCGCCATATGCAGTCCACGTAGAGGTAAAGCGTTTTTGGGCTGCCTGATTTGTAGCGTAGCAGGTAATGGGCAAGTTTTAGGAGGCCTCTGTTCTCGAATACGTAGGGGACGAGTATTGGCCTCTCACGCGAGAGGCTGGTTATAACGTATTCAACCAGCCCCCTCCGCCCCGCGGCATAGATGTGCTGTAACGGTATCTCCACGGGCTTCTTAAGTCGGTAGCCTTTAGGGCTTTTCTCCAACGTGAACTTGTCATCTCGAATTTTTCCAAGCGACAGTAGTCCTTCAATGTCCTGCTTTGTTAGTTGCTTGGGCTTAATTATTAGTTGAGTGCTTGGCGGCCTCTTTATGACGAATTCTTGACTCTGGAATGTCGGTGTAGATGCCGTGTCCAGTAAGGTAGCTCTGCTAGGGTTGTTCGGGCGCTTCAGGTTCCTTCATCTCCTCTTATGCTTGTATGCGTAAGCATATATATGCGAGATAGTTATATAAGCGTTTAGGCATAACAACACATAAGCATAGGTGAATTCTCGTGGCAAGAATAACAATAGAGCTTCCAGACGAGTTGGATAAAAGGCTACGCATAAAAGTCGTTGAGAAGTACGGTAGTGCGAAAGGTAGCTTAGGAAGGGCCATTCAAGAAGCCATTCGGCTATGGCTTGAAAAGGAAAAGGGCTAACCAAGTCGTCTCATCTCCAATATATGTGATTTAAGGATGACTAGTCCGCTTTCCCACGGTTGAACCTTCTCATAGGGAAGCGTGTGAACGCTTCTATCCCAGATGATCCAAACCGCTTCTTCATTCTCCTTCATCAGCCAACCCACAGTTTCTCGTATGGATGGCTTATAGAGGCAGGGATCGCTGTCTCTGAATAGAACGTGATCCTTATAGCGTATGTAAACTAAGTCACCCACTTCTCACTTCCTTTCTCCGCCTCTTACGCCAGAGGCTCGGACGCGATCCTCATATTTTATGACAGCCACCCAGCCGATGTCGCGGTCGTAGAAAACGCGAATAACCTGAACGTTTCGCTTGGTGTGAAAGAGCTTTTGTCCCTCAGCTCGCGCTATCGCTAAAACGTCGCCTAAATCCTCAATCTTACCCTTGTCATCTTGAATCACTATTGCCTTCAACATCAGTTTGCTCCTCCATTTCCTCTTCGGTGTTTGGGATCCTCTGGGTTGCTGTTGGTCATTGCGCGTGTGAACAAAACGTCTTCAGCCATTTTTTGGATGGTGAAGCCTAGGTGCTGTTCCCCCGTCGGTGGGCTCGTGGCGATTTCCTTTAATTCGTCGTCGCCTAGCTTCATTAAACGTCTATACTGGTAATCGATCCATTTTCTGTCCTCTTCAAGCCTTTTCTCCCTCTCTTGCCATTTGCTGGTCGGTCCTCTGAGGGGGTCCACCACCTTTACGGGAACGAAGAAGTCTATGGCTTCGGCGAGCTTGCACGTTACGAGGTGGCTACAGACGGGTGGGGCCTCCCTTTTTTCGCTGATCACTTGGTAGTAGTAGCAGGAGCAAAAGTTTGCCTCAGGCATGATGACGTGCTCGCGGTCCTTGTCCTCCATAACCCAAATCGATGTGCCGCTCTCAAACTCGCACCTCGCCACGTTGCGACTCTTTAACGCTTGCCAGGCCTTGTCGAACAGCTCCCACCCTAGAATGTTTGGAAGCTCGTAAAACGATGACGGTAATCCACTACACTTGCCTCTAAGTTCGTAGTCCCTTTTCACCCTCCTTAACGCTTGTTCAAACTCGTGGGCCCTGGAAGAGGAAAGGTCTTCCTCATGGTTTTGGAAGAGCCTTACCCAGTTGTCCATTTTTATGCCTGTCATGTTCGTCTCGTTCCTTCTTTTCCAAAAGCTTGTCTAGGTCGACGTGCTCCAGTATGGCCTGCTTGATCTTCTCCCTCAAGATTTCTGGGGATAGCGCATCCAGTTCAACGGCGTAGTTGATTCCATACTTTCTTAGGTACCACTCGTTTCTGGTGTCCTCAGGCTTCATGGGGTTCCGTGGGAGGTCATATTCCTCGATGTCTTCTCTGGTTAGCGCTATCTCCTTCACAGTCACGAACATGTTCAGCGTTTCCAGCCGTTCCTCTATGTCTCTGGGCATGTCCTTGCCGCTCGGATCTAGGTCGCCGAAGTACAGGATGATTACATCCTGGTCATCGCGTGACTCGAACCTCCTCTTGGCCTCCCATAGCTCGCTCCAAGACTGGTAGCCCCCTCCCACGCAGAGGTGGACATCGTAGGAGTTGGTGATGGGGTAGAAGATCCTTCGCAGCGCTCGCTTCTCGAGCCAGACCTCCACGTAGTTCGGCTGGTCAGCCCACCAGTCGCTGCGGTACTGGCGGATGGCCACGTCCATTATCTCTTGTATGTCCCCCCAAGAGGGTGTTTTCTCGGCTTTCCGGGTGTCGTCGACAACGGCATCGAAGGGGATTAGGCCCGCGAGCCTGGCCCTAGTGACAACTCTGTCCAACCTTTTGTACTCTCTCAGGGTGTTCGCTATGACTTGTCGGCTGACCAATCCGTAGTAGATCTGCCTCACCGTCACGGTTCCATACTTCCTCACGAAATCGACTGCTGGCTTCAGCAGACCAAGGGTTTCTGGGTTGGGTTGCCAGGGTTTGTAGACGGGACCTAGAAGTGGGAGCCCCAAGTCTAGACCGATCTCCAGCTGTTTAAAGAATAGCTCCTCGTCGCCCGTTTCCTCGTCTCCCCAGTTATCCATAGAGCCCGTTCAGATCATCCTCCTAAGCCGCTTAAAGTCCTCCATGTAGGCTCGGATCAGCCGGTCTAGTGGAACCTCCTCATGGGAATGGGTGAGCTTGAAAACCTCCAGCTGACCAACCTCAACCATCTTCACGTGCTTGGGTTCGCTGCCGCCCGGTGTTCCACGTGGAACATCCGCCTTAAAGTCTCGGACAAGCTGCTCAGTCTCCCTGACCCTTAGCCCCTTCTCGATCACCTTCTGGGCTAGTTCCTCCTGCTCGGCATCTCCTTCAAGGGAGAGGATGGCCTTGGCGTGTCCCTCTGAAAGAAATCCTTTCCTCACCTTCCTCTGTACTTCGGATGGCAGTTTAAGGAGCCTCAATTTGTTAGTGACGTACTCACGGCTCTTCCCTATCCTCTTTCCAACCTCTTCATGGGTGTGTCCAAAATCCTCGACCAAGCACCTGAAAGTTTCAGCCTCTTCCATGGGGTTTAAATTCTCCCTCTGAAGGTTCTCGATAAGCTGAATCTCAACGACTTCCCTATCGCTTAAGTCTCTGATTTCCGCTCTGATAGTCTCCTTACCAGCCATTTTGCAGGCTCTGTAACGCCTCTCACCATGAACAACCTCGAATTTCCCGCCCCTAGGCCTAACCAGAATGGGCTGGAGCAATCCAACCTGCTTAATCGACTCAGCGAGCTCGCTGAGTCTAGCTTCATCGAAATGCCTGCGAGGCTGGCTGGGGCTGGGAACAACAACCTCAAGCGACAACTCTCCAATCTTATGCTTCTCAGCTATCAAGCCTCACCCTCTTCTTCGCAAGCGGAAAGGATGAACTCCATCAGCTCTACAACCGCCGTGCAGTAGGGCAGTCGACTGGCACATACACAACGGAAACGCCTTCTCAAGATGGAGCAGATTTTTTCCTCCAGCTTGAACCCCTCGGGTATGTTTTTGTCGCGTCTCCGGTCGCAAGCCGCGGCTACATCCTCCTCGTATTCGCGTCCCTCTTCAGCGAAAACCGTTCCAATGCTCAGTCTTGATCACCTCCTGAACCCCCCACAGTTTTTTGCTTCATAGGTCATTTCGTCACCAGCCACTTCCCGATTTTAGGTGATTCAGCGATGAATCCGTCTTCCTTCAACGCGTCGATGATGTCCTGTGGTTTTTCCCCTAGCTCCGCGATTTTCTTAGCAAGTTCAGCCATGTCGATGAGTCCCTCAGAATCCTTGTTTTCCATAATCCAGTTTTTAACGAGGTTTAATTTCTCTCCGAAAGACGGTTCTCTCTGCTCTTCAATCCCAAGTTTGCGGAGAACGCGCTCAGTGAAAATGTTGCAGATTCGGCTGCCTATGCTTTCTCCGTTTCCTATTGGAACTTTAAGTTTCGTTCTGTTCAAAGCGTCTGTCAAGCCGAATTCGAGCAGGTATTCCTTAAACTTGGCTGGGGAAACTCCTTCGCCATATTCTTTCTTCATTTGTTCGATGAATCGGTCGTAGCATTCCTTGTTTGAGATTTTCACGTAGCCATCTGCCGTCTGATAGTCTGGTTTAATGCGGCGTTTCCCGTCTTCCCCTACCTCATGTTTCTCTTCCCATAAAGTCCTTAGAACTTCTCTCAAAAGTCCCAAATAACCTATCTCTGTTCTTTCGCCTTCCTCAATGATTTTCTGTTCAAACGTTTTCTTGATGTCTTCGTCGCAGTTTACGCCGACTATATTTGACAGCACAAGAGTCATGTACATTAGTTCTGTGTTTCTCCCTGTGAGTTGACATAGTTGACTAAGTTGACCCTCTGAGAGCACGCGAGTTTTTTTCTGATAGATTCTTTTCCTTAAATCGTCAGCCAAAGTTACGAGGTTTCCAACATTTTCGCGTGTAATATCGACGTCAACTAGGTCAACTAGGTCAACCGGATTATTCAACAACTCGCTTAAGGCGTGGCCTTGTTGATCGCGAATCTGCAAAACGCTATCAAGGTACCAGAGGAAGTTTTCGGTGCGAACCCAGTCGGCAAAACTGTATTTATCTAGGTTCGCTATTGGAAACTGGGGGCTGCTTGTTTCCCGCACGTGGATTGGAAGCGTCCGCGTCTGCAGAGCTTCCTCTGCTTCCGTGTGAACTGTAAATAATTTACAGCCGAAAATGTCGTAACTTTCAGTTTCCAATGTGTTTGGGTTCACCCTACTGTACTTCATTCCCCGACGGTATCCTTGGCGGAATATGCTGTTCAGGTCGGAATCTTTTGTTCCCGCTACGCTGTCAAGCTCGTCGACCATCAAAGTTATTTTTTCCCGTTCAATCGACCGGGCGACAAACGGAGGGCTAACATTCCCAGTCAAGTAGCCATGACGGCATATCTGAACTATGGCCTCGCCCGTAACGGTTTTTCCGCCTCCGAACTCTCCTTTAATCCCAAGATACCATACTACCGGTAAAAGCTCCACAAGCCAGCTTTGCGTAATGAAAAGCAGGTTTGGGCTGAACTCGTGTTTATGTGGAAAGTCAAGGAACGTTCTAAGATAAATGCTGTTTAGATTCCAAAGCTTCCCCATGGGCAAGCTGTTTCTGTTGTTTTCAACCCATTTATGCACAGTTTCAACGTTCGGCAAGCTGAAAAGCCAGCCCTTCCTGGGCGGCCAGGGCTGAAAATCGTACCTTCGGCCCTCAACCATTATATAGATGGCTTCAATCTTCTTCTTTTCCTCAGGGTCTTGGTACTCTATTTGCCTCTTAGTTATACCCTTCTTACCAGCCTTCGTTTTGTAGACGTATTCTGTTAGGCTAATGGGTTCATAAACGAAGTCGTCGGTCAATCCGCCGGCTGGATGTAGAATTCGCCCCAAATCCTCTGCAGCGCTTTTCTCAATGTTTTTAAGTTCACTTGACAAGGCCACGACTCTTCAACTCCACCATCACGTCTTTTATCCCTTTTTTCGCCTTCAACTGCTGACCTAGAGACCGTCTCTTCTCGTAGTGGTACTCCACTTTCCGCAGTGCTTTTTCGGTGTCACCCTTGGATGTCGCCGTAATTCGGCATACTTGCTCGATTATCCTATAAGCTGACTCCCTGGAGACGCCTTTCTTAATGCATAAACCAAGGAAGCTGATTTCTAAGTCGTTTCTGTAGCCGGTGACCCAGTACTTAGCAAGCATACGTGCGGTCCTCTCTTCCTCCCTGCTTCGCAACGGCTTGAAACTCTTAGGCAACTCAAACCTCGCCTGAACCACTTTCTCCTTGAAAGCCAGAATTCCCTCAGTGTCAGCTTCGGAGAAGGAGGTTCCCCAAACCTCGCTTAGATCCACTTCGGTGGGCTGAAAGGTTTCAAAGTCTAGGAATCGGCTCCATTTTTTCGCTTTACGATGGAAGCCAAGCGGCAGCTTAACTAGGTTGCCGTAAGGAAACTCTTTAGTTAACTCGTCTTGCTTGGGGAACACCTCTATCTGTCTGGGGTTTAAGCTGGCAAGTTCAATGATTCGATAGCCAAGCCATCGGGCCGCCTTAGCAGGAAAAGGAGCCGAAAAGAAAATCCACAGGTGATAGGAAGGATCTGGGTATCTGCTTGCTTCAAGTAGGACTGAATGTTTCCAAATTCGTTCGAAACAAACGTCTAATAGTTTCTGAGCCGGGGCCTTTGGATCGTCTAAATGTTCAGGATCAAGGTCGAAGCAGAACCATTTAACCGTATTGTTGTTATCTAGCTGGTAGGCTCCAACCGTCACCTCACCTTTCAAATGTTTCTCCAAAACCTCGTTTGTTAAAGTCGCTTCAACACGGCTGTAGCTTCCACTCGGCAACTGAATCGCATAAGTATCGTCACGATTAACGAAAAGCCTGTGGAAGTTTTCGGTCTCGAAAGTGACCGCTGGAACCTCAACCATTTCCATTTTACTCTCCACTCGCCGAGAGTTCGATAAATTGCCGAATTACCTTACGAGGCGCCCCTAGATTCTGGAGAACATCGACCCAAGTTTCAGGCCAAACGACCAAGCCGACGATTTTTCCCGCGTTTGTGATGATTTGATTCCCGCGCCTGTTGCCCAGCATAACCATCAGCCAAAGCTGAGCGCGTGGGTTAATGATGGGCTCAGCCAGCTGGATGTGCACGCGGCCATCGCCCAAAGGAACGACGGAGTGAACCACGGAGCGTTTACTATATATAGAACCGACGCGTCCTTTCACGCAGGCTTACCTCCGACTGCGACGCTGGACGACGTAGCGCTTGGCCGGTGGTGGGCTGGTGGCGATGTGACTGGCGTCGCCACCACACTTTTGTTAACATTCAACGGGAGTCACTTCCTTGGTTGCCGAGTTATGAACATCCCATCTTTGCCGCTGAAAGAAAAGGTGTATTCGCCCAGCTCCAGCTTTCCGCCGGCCCTCTTAATCGCTTTAACCAATTCTAATTGAACCGGCGGGGCCTCTAAGCTCGTGAAATACGCCGGATTCTTCAGCCAACCTGGCTCTCCCTGCCCCGCAGGAATGCGATTTCCCTGGGCATCCTTTTGCCATTTGGTCCATGGAAGCTCCTCCAATTCAGCCAAGTCTATGCGCGGAACGGCTTCAATCTCTGCTTGAGCTTCTTTTGGGGCTTCATGGTAAGCTCGCTCAATCTCCTGAACTCGTTGCAAAACCGTTCGAAGGCCTTCTATAATGGCGTCCACCTTTGCCTTCACCAACTCGCTCATGGCTCCACCTCCCAGACGCCTAGGGCCTTTTTGGTCTTCTCTGAAAAGAAAGACAGGTCCGCCAAGCGTTTTCGTATGACTTCTCTGATGAAGTCACTCCTATCCATTCCCCTGTCAGCCACAACAGCATCGATAAGATTGATAATTTCCTCTTCGTCTCTGAAACCTACATACTTTTCCTTTCTTCGAACGTTTGTTTTGCTACGTCGATCTCTGGAGAAATCTTGAAAGTTTGGCTTGAAGGTCATTCAAGGTCCTCCCTGTTTCAAAATAGTTGTAAAAACGGTTCGCTTGTCGAGGTCTTCTAAGATCAAGCTTCTGACGTATTCGCTTATGCTGATCCCCTTGGCTTCCGCGAGTCGCTTCACTACATCTCTTACTTCGACGTCAACTCTTGCCCACAACATGGTTTTCTGAGTCATTTTGTCAAAACCACGCCCTAATATTGTCAAAATATATATAGTGCAACCCAATTACCCATTTTACAAGTCAAGTGGAAACTGATGTGAACTGATATGGAAAACATCATAAAACTTGGCGGTTGGATAATATTATCTAAGGATGTGGATAGTGGTATAGATGTCTGCCTCCACGACTGGACCCAAGGGCCCGTTCGAAAAATACACGGATATCACGTCTACTTATGTCAACGTAGTGGTTGCCTAGGCATCTACAGCCCCCATAGGTCAGCGATTGAAGAGTTTATAGAATGTTACAGGGAACTCCCAAAAATCCCAATGAAGCTTCCCGAGGGAGGTTACCACAGTGATGAAGAGCTGGCGAGGATGCTTACAAAGAAGACTGAAAAGTATTGGGATCCAAGGCAAATAAAAAAATATTATGAAGTGTTACAGGGCTTCGATATCGATGGGGCGCCTGCACACATAATAGCGGATGGAAGACCATTCATGTACCGTGATGACACTGGACCATCAATAAACAAAGAGAGAGAATTACCTCCGCCACTAAGCGAGCCGCCACCCCCGCCTCGACGACACGAGCCGAGCCGCCCCCTCATCAATTGGCTAGCTGAACGACCAACGCTCATTTTAAGAAAGCCAATTATCAGAAGGATACGCGAAACAATTCCCTAAGCTCCCATATACGCCTTGGTGCATTCCACCTGAGGTCCCCGGCGACAATCCGGTACTCTACGTCTTCCTCCTGATAACCCGAGAGCTTATGATCGACACCCTTACCGCCACCCCGATTAGGCACCGTTAAAACGTTTTTAGTGAGTGTACTCGATGGCAACGACTACCTATGTGCCCTTAGAGGTCCAATAGGCGTGGAAAAAGATAAGATTGCAGTCAAGCATGTCCAAAGCCATAGGATCTTTTCTTTCTTACCTCGACAGAGTGGCCTACTACCGAGCGCTACGAACAGCCTCCTAGGTTTAATGTCTCAGGGGGAGGTTATGGGACTCAGCGCGTTCACTATGCTCTGGCAGGGCGAGCCAACCGATGTTCGCGAGGACATCCCAGGCGCTGTATTGACCCCACTGACCACAGTGGGCACACCTCAGATTCCAGAAGAGACCCCTCGTCATGGCGTCCCTGGCAACCAGACGATTGGGAACATCGATGAACACGCCATCCATACCGCAGACTTTGCAGGGGATGAACGCCTTTCCCTTCTCCAAGATGATGCCCAGTTTGGAGAGCTTCGATATCCTGCCTTGAAGGGAAACCCTCTTATCCCAGAGGCTTTTCACCTCGGCCCTCAAGGACTTAAGCTTCTTCCCCTCATCTTTCAGCTCCCTCTCCAGCTCGGATATCTGAGCCTCAAGTGGTCCCTTCTCCTTCACGAACCGTTCCAGCGCATCCGGGTCGATTCCCATCTCTTTCAGGGATTCCCTCCACTCCGCCAGCCTTTTAACCACGTTGACATCGAATCTCAACAGTTCAAAATCCTCAACAAACCGGGCTAGGTTGGAGACCCTCTTTAAGCCCAGTTTCTGTAACCGCTCTTGGGTGGTTAGGCTGCCGTTCAGCTCTTGAAGGGTTGAGCCCAGCCTCTCCTTGACTTTGCATATTTCACTTTCCAGCTGAGCCTTCCTCTCCATGAGCCCCTGAATTTGCCCTTGAACGCCTTTTGCCTTCGCCTCTAAATCTTCAATCCGCTTCATCTTTTCCTCAAAAACCTTCATAACCTCTTCGTATGATTTTCCGGTTTTTGCCTCCAAACCCGTAAGCCTCATGGATGCCTCTATGAACCTTTCAGCCTCCACCCCACGCTCAGATATCCTTTCTGAAAGCTTGATGAAAGACTCCAGCCCATCGAGACTGACGCCGAGCTCGTTCACCCCATCCAGAAGCCTTGCCCCCCTGACCGCGTCCACGACGCTTGAGTCGCCCTTCCTGAGCATAACGTTCAGCCCTCTGAGTTCGTCGAGGTCAGGTGTCCTCTTCCTAGCATCATCGATGACCCTGTTCACGGTTGCCAAGCCGACCCTAAACTCGCGGGCCGCCTGCCTCTGGGTGTAGCCCTCGAGCCAGCGCCTCAGTATCTTCTCCTCAACGCTCCTAGGTATCTTCCTCAAGGCACGTTCACCCTGTTCGGATGTTCGTTCGGTTCGGATGTTCGGATACCCCTAAGGGATGATCCACAGCCCCGTATAGATTAAGGAGGGAAACCCCTCTTAAATCCTTAGAGCCCTCACCTAAACACGGTGCGAGAACCCTCACACCCCTCAGACCTCCCCACATACCCCCTCCCCCCTCCTAAGTAGGGGTCTCCGATGTTCGCATCCATGTTTACGACAGCCTACCTTCAACTCACCTTCACGTTAAGGGTGAAGAGTTAATCATGTCCGACCAAGCAAAATGTTTGGGGGAAATCTGAGAGGTAGTAGCTGGCTTGAAGCCTGTTGAGGTGAAAACGGTTATTTTCTCTGGGAGGTTCAGTCCGGCCTCGCAGTACAGAACGCCGTAACAGCAAACCTCGCCTACAAAAAGGCTCTAGCAAAGAAAATCTTGGCAGTTTGCTGAGACCATATAGAAACGAAAAATCATAGGTGAATATGGTGAGAAACTCAGGGGAGCGCGGATTGGGCGGAATCCGTATAAAGATTTATCCTATTCGATTTGGTAAATCCTTAGCGCTGACTTCAATTCCTCTACTAATATGTGCGTTTCCATGAACGAGGAGACATCCCCCGCAAACTCCCCTTTTTTCTGTTTTCGCTAATTTTTCGAGGCTGACTGATTGGTCTATGGGTAGTGTTCCGTCAAACAGTTTTTTGCTGATTTTTGTCCTAATCTCGTTTGGCCATGTCCACTCTAGATGAGGAAGAAACCTTCTAAGTAAAAGAATTCTTTCCTTGAATTTGTCTCCAGGGAAAGTTTGCAAACTGGCGCTCAATTGTAGTTATCCAACCTACAAACATAGGAGTTCTGAAGTTAATTCATCAATTCGTTCAATTTCCTTCGTAATTACTTGCATCGCCTCTTTTCTTTTTCCTCCTATGCTTTTCCTTTTGAATTGAAGAGGCGCAATTTTGATACTACATTTTATGCTTATTTCAGCCAGTTCAAGGTGAGTAGCATTTTTCTCTTCAAATCTCGGTATGGGCATCATGAAGGGTCTTCTGTGGATATCTCTTTCTCCAAAAAGACCTCTTGTTTGCAAAGGCTTCACAGCTGAATTGACGACGTTGGAGTTAAGAACGGCACAGATAAAGTAAGCCTCTTTTTCATTATTCGTTTCGTAAAACCATGTTTTGGCATCAGCAATGAAGCCTTTCGGTTCGATTCTAGCTTTGAGTATGCGAAATTGTGGTAGCTGTGCATTTTTTATTACACAGGAAACTAAATTTGTTCCACTTGCATTGTAGAGAACAACATACGTTTTACTTGGATCTTGAATTGACAACAAACCGTTGTAGTCGAGCCGCCCTAGTATTCGAGGAAAACGGCTTCTAGCCTTCTCTGTCCTCCGCTCTTCCCAAAGTTTTTGGGCTTTTTCGAGCCAATCCGCTGTGTCAACAAAGCCTCTATTCCTCAAAACGTTAACATCGATTAATCTATATCCAGTAGTACGGGCTTCAACCGGAAGAACCACTGGCCTTATTTTGGAGAAGCCAAAAGGAACAACATCTCCTCCAAGCAACGTTGCGTATATGAAGTCGGCCTCAATGTTTCCTCTAAGTTCTATGTCCCTCCAAGGTTCCTTGGCGCCCCTTAAAACATCCATTGAAGTTTTAACCAATGGCCTTGACGTATCTACTCCCAAAGTTTCGTGCACATCAAAGTCAATGAACCACAAACTTCTAGGCACTAGAGTAGCGCCTTCTCTTACCTTGTCATGATACCAGCTGCGGCCAGTTGGAATCTTAGGCGGTTCGTACATGTAATCGCTAGCACTGAGCTGTCTGATAGCACTGGAAAGACGAATATTTTTTTCATCAAGCTTCCCAGCGTACCTTCTAGCCATTACAGGATACGAGGTGGCTTCACCCTCAACCGCGATGAGGACACAAGATGGAACATTAAATAACGGAGAAACATCCTCAAAGTCAAATATCTTCACCAGCTTTGTTTTGGGCTTTCCAAATTGCTTAAATTTGACATGGTGCAAGGCACCCGTCAACACGCTTCTAGGCATGACAAACGCTATCATGCCATTTTCTTCCAAATACAAATCAATAGAATTGCAGAAGAAAAGAGTCGCCATCTCCATATGAGTGAACAAATGAACTTGCTCACTATCCAGTAACTCATAGGCCAGTACTCGTTGTTTAAGAAAGTCTTGATAGTTTCTGTTCTCAATGTAACGCATAGCGATCCAAGGGGGATTACCAACAACCATATCAAACTTAGATTGCACCAAAGTCAGAGGCGCATAAATATTGCTAAGCATAAAAACCCATATTGCATCTAACCCCTTATCAACAAGTGTTAAGACGGTATTCAACATCACATTCAACACGCTAAGTTCATCTTCCGAAAGTTCAACCGAACAACTTCTGGCGAAGACCTCAAAAGCTTCCTTCCTATTCTTTCTCGCCCTATACGAGCTAATTGCTGCCTTAAAACTATCAACAACCGCGGTTAGAACCATTTTCTGCGTGGCCGCACTTTTCGGAATCTGAATAGCATAAAATTTCGGTTTCCCCTTGTTATTTTCAACTTCTACACGAAATTCGTAGACGCTAATCATTCCTTTCTCCGTAAGAGTCTCAGTGACCCTAGGTATTCTCACCGAATCCGCTACGTAAATTGGTATTATGATACGTTTACCTAGTTGAAGCAAATCTCCTAAAGCTACAACGTAATTAGCTCTAGCAATAATCACCGCCAATGCATTAACATCAACTCCAACCACATCATCAAGGATAACATCCAAAACATCACTCGGTTGCTTGCCCTCATCAAGAAGACGTTTTTTCAGTATATGTACCGCATTACAAAGAAAAGTGCCTGACCCGCAACCAGGATCCAAAATTCTAGGCGTTCCCTTACGCGTTTTTCATATAATTCCATTGCTTCCCTCAAAGTAAGCTCAACAAGCCACTCCGGCGTATAATATTCGCCTATCCTGTGTCTCTCACTACGCTTAACGATCTCCTGATAAATCTCCTTGAAAAAATCCTCATCAATCTGGGACAAGTCATACCTCAGTAACTCCCTCGTAATATCAGCTACAAGTCTCAAGGTTTTGTCGTGTATTTTTGGATGCAACATCCAAGCAAAGAAATCTTCTTCAATCAAATTCGCTATTCCATACGAATCGAAATACTCGCCAGTCAAAGCTCTAAAAAGCCGATCATCCCTAACTACGTTATCCCCGCTAAGCCTAAGGTAAACAATCAACTTCACCAACGTTACAAGGTAAGTGTGGTCTAAGAAGGAAGAAACCTCTGGCCTACCCCCATAAACTATCTCCATATTCTTAGCCCACAAATCCAACTTCAGCTTGACATCTTTTTCATTCCTCACTTCCTGCCACAAACCAGTAAGCTCTTCAACAGAAACACAATAGGTCGGACTGTCCGGTCCAAACCGCCACCGCAAGTCCATAGCCGAAGGCCTAATCTTCGGTTTCGAAAAAACAAATGAATCAAGCCATAAAACACTTTCACTCGAAGCCGCCTCAGCGATATTTATAGACCCAATTTTGCTCAAACCAACTACTTTACCGTCTTTCATGACAGGGATGTACGCCACAAACTCAATAACATCCGTCGCTATACCAACATGCTTCCTCTCAGGCTCTTTCTCATAAAACAGCTGAAAATACTTCATCAACTTCTCCTTAGCATCGTCATGCTCCACCTTCAAATCAACCTTAATCTCAAAAACCACATTAGAAAAAATCAAATCCGCACTTCCCCTAAGACCCCACAACTTACTCCCAAGCTTACTCTCAACACCAGGTATCAGCTCTTCAAGCCTCACCCCAAAAAGTTCCCCAAGCAAACTCGACAAAACCAAAAGCTTCGCCGGATGCGTATTCGCCGACCGACTTTTAGCCACATGATCCTTGATTACCAACGAGAACTCATTTACACCCACATCAACACCTTCCAAGAACCCTTTTCACCAACTCACTTTCTGCCTATGGAGTTAAGAATTAACCCATAATCTTTCTCTGAAATTTCCAACATCGCCCGCCTCAGAATTATACTCCAGCGTTTTCTTCCTCTGGTGAAACTCAAATTGCCAATCAACTTTTCAACGGAAACAGGTTCATTTGGCACTCTTACAGGCTTAAGTCTAACACGATGAGGAAAGATTTCTGGCCTCCCAAATTCTGCCCAGCTGAAGACTTTTTCACTGCTCTCAAAAGGCTCAGATGCTGCCTCAAAGATCCCTCCGATCCTCTTGGGCTTCACGTAAAAGATTAAACAATCGCCTCTCTTCACAGCATCCATTTGACGCTTGCCACGTTTTGCCGGAACACCCCAGACCCTCTTTTCCTTGATGGTCTGCCAATTTTCCTCATTTGTCACACATAGCCAATACTTCATGCTTTTCCCTCCCTTTTCCAAAACAGATGTATCCTGCCTGAGTTCTTATACGCTACATCCTTCTTCGTCAAAGCCAAATGCATCAAAGCCCGCTGAGCCGTCTTATGAGTTACACCAGTCCTTTTCGCCACCTCACTTGGCGTCACAGGCTCCGATGAAAGCATCTCATAAATCCTCTCCTCAAACCTACTACCCAAACCGAACACCTACACTACATGGTATCTTTAAAAGTATTTTATACTTTCCATGACAAAACCATAAGACAACCTAAGCCAACAAATATATTCCTTGCATATACATAGAGATTTTAAACCCGCCAGAAGGATTTTCAGCAAGGAAGAAGCAACGTGCCAGTCCCCAAAATTTCCATAGTCAACGTTGTCGCCACAGCAGCCCTAGATCGTTCTGTGAACCTTGAATCACTGAAAGAGTCTTTTCCTCATGAAGTTGTTCACGACCCAGAAATCTATGGCGGTCGTACAGCCTACTTCAAGTCTAACAAAATGCAAGGAAAGGTCTCAATATTCTCCTCAGGAAAAATGATCAGTGTTGGGACTAAAAGTCAAGAAAAGGCTGAACAAGAATTAGTGTTGGTGGCCAGTCACCTCGAAAGGAAAGGAATAGCCAAGCTAAAGAGTCCAGCAAGGATCCAAAATATGGTTGCTACAGCAAACCTAAGTTTTGAGCCAAAAATAGACTCCATCAAACCTGGCAAAGGAGTCCAAGTCATTTATGAACCTGAACAGTTTCCAGCCGCAATTATACGTCTTACCCTGTCTGAGAAAACAAAAGCAACAATCCTACTCTTTTCTTCTGGAAAAATAGTTTGCGTCGGATTAAGAAATCAAAAAGACATTGCCAATGCGATTCATCGCCTACCAGAAATAATTTCCTAGCGCCCATTACTTCACTATTAAAGCAAAATTATACTTTCTCTTTGTAGTAGCTGAGTCCCGGCTGCTATGCCTGTGATATGGCGAACCATGTGATGTTGGCTGTGATGTTGCCGTTAACACCTGTTAACAGCAACATACGCTTTCGTTGCAAGGAGAAATATCTGATGGCAAAACCCCCACTCAAATTGACCTTAAAGAGCGATTTTAACGGGGTAGTCGGGATAGGTTCAAATATCGGTTTAACATATCGGGGTTAAAACTCGATTCTTTTTCCTTTCAGAAAAATGTATTCAAATCGACCTTAAGGGTTTCTGAAAATCAATTGATGAGATTTATAAAGACAGTTTTCTATTATTAGTTCGATACGTTTGATGATTGACTTAGTGCTTTGGGTCGCCGTGCTGTTGATTAGTATTTTCTTCTTGTCGAAAAGTGCAGATTGGACTGCGGATTCCGTTGTTGCTCTGACCCACAAATTGAATACCACAAAGGT
>Ga0315314_1000323_pt1 | contig 58901 bp, 61 predicted proteins | sample TDP9_MG_FD_203631 | JGI IMG/M metagenome (GOLD analysis project Ga0315314, IMG submission 203631) | Freshwater sediment microbial communities from Lake Towuti, South Sulawesi, Indonesia - TDP9 | ecosystem: Environmental > Aquatic > Freshwater > Lake > Sediment | place: Indonesia: South Sulawesi... | reverse complement strand
CAGGTTTCTCATTGCTGGCGGACTTTTTCTGGGTGTACTCCTCATTAGGAGAAATAGAGAGCGAGACTATAGGCTTCTTGTTGAAAAGAAAGATTATCCGACACTGTTGTTTCTTGCTCTCACGGGCGTCACTTTTTTCTTTACCGCCCAGTACACTGGGGTTAAGATGGCAGGGGCATCCATTGCCGCTATTTTCGTTTGTCTTCTCTCGCCGATTTTTATCGCGGTTCTTTCCGCCAAACTGCTCAAGGAAAATCTCATAAAAAAACAGATTTTTGGAATTGGGCTCGCTGCAGCCGGAGCGTTCATTGTTATTACAGGTGGCACTTCAAGCTTCCCAAACAACGGAGATTTCTTTCTAGGAAGTTTGATCCTGCTTTCAACTCCGGTCCTCTGGGCTGCGTACAGTCTCTGTGGAAAGAAGATTATGGAGAAGTATAATCCTTTTCTGGTTGTGGCGTATGTGACTATGTTTGGTGGATTGTGTCTGGTTCCGTTTTCTTTGGTTGAAAACTCTCTTCATCAAGTCTTTACAATGAGCCTCTATGGTTGGCTGGCGATTCTTTTTCTGTCTTTTACCTGTTCGCTGCTGGGATACTACATTTGGTTCTATGTTTTAAACCAAGTGGGTGCAGCAGTGACTAGTTCGTTTCTGTTTGCAGAGCCATTGGTCACTGTGCTGTTTGCTGTGACATTTGTCGGAGAGAGGTTGAGTTTGTCCATTCTGGCGGGTGGGCTTCTGATCTTTATGGGAGTCTACTTGGTCACGAAGGGTAAACGAAGTTAACTACCACGGATGCTTCCGTTGCTGGCAAAACTAAATAAGAATTCAGTAGTAGAGTGGAGTGTTTGTTCAGTGCTCTAGGGGGAATAGAGTTGTCGGAAATTCGGGTTGCAATAGTTGGTGTGGGTAACTGTGCGTCTGCTCTGGTTCAAGGTGTTGAATACTATAAGAATGTGACTGAGGATGTTAAGTGTCCTGGGTTGATGCACGTCAACTTTGGAGGTTACCACATACGTGACATAAGGTTTGTGGCTGCTTTTGAAGTTAACAAAGATAGAATCGGGAAAGACCTTGGAGAAGCCATTTTCGTGGAACCAAACTGCTGCGCCAGATTTGCGGATGTGCCTAAACTCGGCGTAATGGTTCACGGTGGACCAGTTTTGGACGGTGTTGCTCCTCATATGAGGGAATCCTTCAGAACATACAACGAGAAGGAGTTTAGTGCAGTTGATGTATCCGCTGTTCTTCGAGAGGCTAAGGCGGATTTGGTGGTTAACTTTCTTCCTGTTGGAAGTTTCAAGGCGACTCGCCACTACGCACAGGCTGCCATTGATGCGGGTTGTGCCTTCGTGAACTGTATACCAGAGTTCATCGCTTCTGACTCCGATTGGGGCGAAAAATTCAGGAAGAGAGGATTACCTGTGGCAGGAGATGATGTGAAGAGTCAGTTGGGTGCCACGATTCTTCATCGGAACCTGGTTAAGTTGTGTGTGGATCGGGGCATCATAGTTGATGAGACATACCAGTTGAATTTGGGGGGGAACACGGATTTCGAGAATATGACTGTCGAGGAGCGGTTGAAGACTAAGCGGGTTAGTAAGACTGAGGCTGTGACGAGTATGATTCCTTATGAGGTTCCTACGAGGATTGGTCCCTCCGACTATGTTCCCTTTCTAGGAGATAAGAAGATTTGTTATGTTTGGATTAGGGGTCGAAAGTTTGGAAATCTTCCAGTGACGATTACTGCAAAACTGGAGGTGGAGGATTCACCGAACAGTGCTGGAGTTGTTATCGATGTTATTAGGGCGGTGAAACTCGCTTTGGACAGAGGAGTAAGCGGTCCATTGATCAGCATCTCTTCCTATGCCTTCAAACATCCGCCTATACAGGTGGCTGATGATGTGGCGAGACAATGGGTAGAAGACTTCATAAGTGGAAAACGTGAAAGATAGTGCTAACTAAGGAATGTAAGAAGTACCGTTAGGCCACAATGGCAGCGTTCCATTAGTTGGTTCGGCTTCAAACCAGCCTGGTGTAGTAATGGGTTCCCGTGATATTTGCACGTTACCTTTATGTATTAGTATCCATATGCTGTCGCTTGCTTTGTAGCCTAGCCAACCATCGTACCACCATGCTGCCTTTGCCCATATTCTAGCGTACCCTTCTTCTACAATTTTTAATTTAACATTAAAAATTGCGGATATGTTCGCCATTAGGTCTCCAGTCCATGATGAGAGATTTCCTTCAACAACAGTTACTCCCAAAGGTCCGCATGGTGGCTCACATGGCGAAACCAAATCCAGAGTTAGGGTAACACCAGACATGTTACACTTTGATGTAACGACAACCATTACTATGGCTTCACTGTCTATTCCTATAGGCTCAGTAAAATTAGAAATAAACAAACTGAGGGTTAAGGAACATAGAGGAGGCGCTCCTGGCGGTGGTTCGAGATGAGGGAAACCATGGTCAGAAGAGGGTGGTTTCATAACCCAAGGATTAAACGAGATAGCGGCAATAATCAAACACGCAACTAAAATGCCGGCTATTCCTGAAAGAGTCAATTTCTCATTTTTAACGACCAATCCTTCATCGCCAACTCTAATGCTTAATATCGGGGATATATAAGATAATGGTTTTATACAGATTGTATAAAGCTTTATACGCTAACGTTTCTGAAGCCATATTCGAAACGTTTCATACCAAAATATGACTGTACCAAGAACGCTTAAAATCAAAGCAAACACACTATAAGTGCTTACTTCTTCAAATCTCACTACAATGTAAATCAGAAAAGTAGTAAACATGGTGGCGTAAAAGAAATACCTTGGTAATAGGAGGGCTCCAAACCTCACGAACTGCTTAAGAACACCGACCTTAACCTCCCTAACCAGATGATATTCTCCATGCTTCTTCTTCACCAATCCAAGTTCCTCCAACTTTTCCAGATGATACGCCGCCAATCTCGGACTTGAAAATCGCAAAGCCCTCTGAACCTCCCTAACACCCACACCACTACCTCTAGACTTCAACAAATACCAATACACTTGAAGCGTCTTTCCCTTTAGTTCTCTCTCAAGCTCCTCCTCATCCACTGTCTCAACTGGATCGCTCAAAACCGTTAAACCTCTGCCACTACATAAAAGATGAACATCTAAATAAGTAACTTATCAAGTGTATGTTTTCAAGGATGGTTTCTGAACCAAGCCTTCTGAAAGATAAGCGGCTCCGAAAAGAAAGCCCATAGCCACCCAAGTGAAAAAATATCCAACACTTGGACCCCAACTCTCACCCGAACCAAAATTGACAAACGAACCTTTAGGATTGAATTCACCAAGCCAAAGATGCAAATAAATGATACTCATCAACGCACAAACCGCCCCCAAACAACTGACAACACCCACATACTTCCTTCTACTTTTGTCTGGTAAACTTACAATAATAAATGGCACCACCAACGTAACAACAGCAAAAATTAGAGAAACATAGGCTGCTAACGGATTGAAAAGCTCTGGGCCAGCCAAAAAGTCTACGAGTGAACCACCAAACGCATTCATATAATAGTATTCTCCTTCGTTTGTCATAAAAAAATACATGGGCGCAAACAACCCAGCAACTAAAAGAATTCCTCCAATCATCATAAGTTTTGCATATACAGACTTTAAAACCGAGAACAAACGAACCCAATAGTTAGAGTGCCTGTGCAAATCTTAAGGGTTACGCTACTGTGGAAGAGGTTGTGCAGGAATGTTTAATCTCCTTCTGATCTCTCTCGCCAAAACATAGGCGTCTCCGACTCTGTAGTTGTCGGTTATAACCATCTTCGGCTTGCTTTCTCTCACATACTTTAGCAAACCGTTGAAGTCGCAGTGGTCACTTAAAGCAACTCTATACTCTCTTTCACTTACTTGGCGACATGGACTTCCGAACTCCCAGCCACTCAAATAAATCCGCAAAGCATCCTCTCTCACACGGCGTCGAGAACCCATGTGATAAAAGGCGACGCAAGGCTCATTTCTTTGTAGTATTGACTCTGTCTCTGCATCACTTGACAACAAAAGGCGTCTCCCAAATCTCATACCATGCCTCTCACAAATCTTCGAAACGTGAAACACCCTTTCTGGAACAACAAATGGAACCCTAACATTCGCTTTATGCAAAATCTGCATAACCTCTTGAAGTTTTCCATAATAACCAAAGAGATAGACTGGTCCATCCTTCAGAGATTCCTCTACCAGAGAAACAAGGATTTCTTTGACTTGGTCACCGAAGGGTCTGACACGAGATGGGTTTCCATAAGTGGCTTCCATAACGAGGGTGTCGCACCTAATTACAGGCGTCTCTGGAAGGCGAAAATCACCAGTATAAAGTATACTTGTTTGGTCGGCGTCTTCGACTAGAACTTGGGCGGCTCCCCAAATGTGGTCTGCGGGGTACAAAGTGATTTTTTCTTCATTATACCAAAGCGTTTCTCTATAGTCGAGGGCTTTCACGTTTCCCGTCATCAAAAACAAGGGGCTCCTCATAACATCAATTAAATCTTTGGTAATTGGAGTCATTACCACTGTTTCGCATGTCTTCAGGCTTTGTCTTAAGCCAAGAATGTGGTCCGAGTGAATGTGAGTAACAACCCTTATGGGTTTGCCTTCTTCATGTGCGTCGCAAGCAACATACTCCCCTAAAAGAATTGCACCCTTCTCTGTTACAGTAGCCTTCAACAACACACACTTCGTCGTTATGATTTGAGGCTCTATTACTTATGAAATTTATGACAATTTTGCCTTTCATAAGAACAGAGCAAAAAGTGAATATGGGAATTCCAGAACAAAAATAAAAAGAGAGATTATAGGCGTTCTTCCAAGTAGCCGTATCCCTTGATCACTTTCTTCTGCATTTCCTCTGCATACTTATTGATGCCGTTTTGTTTTATGTTTCGTAATGCTTGTGAAAGACCTTTGTAGCCTTTGCGCATGGGAGCTAAGTTTTTACAGGTTTCAGTTTCAGCGCACTCACCACAAGTCCGATAACCCTTCCGTTTTGCGCACGACCGCACTTTACAGTTCGGGTCGCCTCCGCCCTGAAGACAACCCGGACAGTCGCCGAAAAACTCGACCAACCCATTCATGACTTGATCGAATTCATTGTAGTGCTTAAATCTCGGTTCCCAATTAGCGAGTTGAGGCATCATTTTATCGAAGCCATAAGCCGCAATGATGCCTCGTAGGTTGTTGACGGCTGTTGTTATTTTTTGTTGGCGAATGCCACAGGCATTACAGTAGAGCCCGCAATAGCCGACGAGACTTGACAAGTCTGCTGCTGCCATATGTTAAGCCTTCTTCGGTGTGAATACGCCTATGGTGTTGCCGTCCAAGTCGGTGAAAAGACCGAACCAGCCCACGTTTGGAATCTCTGTTTTCTCTTTTACCTTTTTGGCGCCGAGTTTCACAGCTTTTTCAAGTGTAGCATTGATGTCATCAACTAGAATGTATATGATTATGTTGCCTGGTGTGATCTTGTCCTTTCTGTCTAGTGCTCCACCTAATTTGCCTTGTCCAGTGCTAAAGATCGCATAGTCTTTGCCCCAGCTATAATCTATTTTCCAGTCGAATAGCTTCTTGTAGAATTCTCCAGACTTTTTCACATCAGTTGTAGGAATTTCCAGATGACAGAGTGTGTGAGACATGTTTTTCCTCTTTTTTGGAGATTTAGAATCTCTCATTTTAACTATTAAAGCTGTTGACACTAAATGAGAGCATAGATTTGAGGGTTTTTCACTTGTTCGTAAAATGGAACAATTTGTTCTAAACTCTGGTTTTAAATGTTCGAATTACAATTCATGATAATTGGGGGTTGATGAAGAAAACAGTCAGCGTTTTTCTCTCTCCTTTCTCTTCAGAACGATGAAACCCCCAAACCAAAATTCGGTTTGCCCACAAACAAAGAAATTTAATAGTGCCGAACACTCAACATAGACAGTTGAGGAAAACCTGAATGGTTGAAGAAAAAGAAATCGTAGAATTTTTGAAAGATCGCAACGGTCAGGCTTCTTTGGACCAGATTTCTGAGGGTTTAGCAATACCGAAATACGGGCCGAATTCGGCTTATGCCTCCCTTCAATCCTTGAGGTCTAAAGGTGTTGTTGATAGGAAGGGTGAGATGTGGGTTCTTGTCGTTTCTGAAACAGTTGTTTCAAGGGAAACTGCTCCTTCGAGCCCTCTTGAAACGAAACCAGAAGCCCCACCTGAAGTTGAGAAGATAATGAAGGCGATGGCGAAGACCCTAGCCGAAGCCATGAAAGGAGCACGAGAGCCCACAGACGAATGGGAACTCGCAACAAAGCCGATGAAAACGGAAATTGAAAGAAAGGAGGAGAAATTGAGCACTTTCGTTCTCCATCCCGACATGGCGCCTGAAGCAAGAAAGCCTCTCATTGGATTGTCAACGGGCACTTTTATTGACCAATTGTTCTTGACGCCCGAAGGAGAAATACTGGGCGGAGTGCCAATCTGCGGGCAATTCGCTATCACAGGACTTCCTGGGGCGGGTAAATCGATTTTGGTCGAAGAAATCGGGGTAAGAGTGGCTGGTGCTGGCAGGAAGACTCTTTTCGCTACGGCTGAAGATACTTGGAAGAGTGCGACTCCTCGTTTCGACTTGCAGTCTCGCATGAAGCAGAAAGCGGACATTCTGAAGTTGGATTGGGACAAGGTTAAGGAGAACCTGTATGTGCTTGACACGGTTATGTATCCTGAACTGAGGGATTGGACAACTTTTGCTGAAACATATCGGTATGTGGTTGAGAAAGAAAGAATAGAGTTGGCTATAATTGATTCCGTTACGGTTTTAGAAGCCTACAGAGGAGCCCTAAAATACAGAGTCATGGAACTCGCAAGATACAACCAACTACAGGGTGTAACTGGACTCTATGTAAATCAAAGAAGCGCTGAAAGATGGGACAGCTATGACATGGCTGGAGGAATCGGTCTCGCCCACAACCTTGACGGAACAATAATAGTGGATTACGGACGTGTTTACTGGGAAGATCAGCGGGTAGATTTGGAGGCTGACAGAGGAGAATTTGTTAGAATTGCGAGGGTTTTGGACTGTAGGATGTGCAACTTTGAACGAAGAAGAATCCGCATCGACATAACTCCTGACGGTTTCATACAGGCGCTGGAACCCATCCCAAAGCCTGAGGAAAAGACTTAGTGAAATCGCATGACTTTGGTGAAACCGCCAGCCTTCGAAGAACTCGTTAGAACCTACGGTAGCCCGAAAGCCGCAATACAGCATCTTCTCGACTCTGGGTCTACCCCGGAAGAAATCGAATGGAAAATAGGCGTTCCGTACTATCTCATACGCTTGTTCATGGAAGGAATAGGGTTAACCAATCCAGTCCCGTTTTCAAGTGTGGTGAAAACCTACGAGCGCATAGCCCTCTTACGAAGCAAGAAAGGAAAGGAAACCGAACTCGCAAAATTCTTTCAAAGAAAAGACTTGAGTCTTGAAATGAAAACCCGTTTGACTCTAGGAACCATCACCGAAGAGAGCCTAAAAGTTGGTCCAGGCACGGTGGAGAGAGCGATAAGCCTTGCCACTGGCGAACCCATTCGCAAGGTTAGGCAACTTCTTCTGGATTATGGGGAACACGGAGAGGTAGCCTTTCTTCTAAAAAGCGAGAAGGAAGCGAAATTGACTGTGGAGGAGGTTTATGAGGCGGTAAAACTCTTGCCAAAAATTGCAAAGATCACGGAGCGAAATCTCCACATTTCCAGTCTCCTCAGAGTCAGCACTCCCGTGGAAGCCAAATACATAGCGAGGCTCCTTCTTGGAGACTTGAAACTTGGTTATTACCAACGAACCGTGATTCATGCGGCTGCGAAAGCGTATGGAGTTTCGCCAGAACTCATCGAGGGTGCCTGTGCTATACTCGGAATCGCGGAGGGCATCATGCTGGCGCCAGAAGGTGAGTTGAAGTTGTCATCTCTAAAGCTGCGACCTGGACAATCCATTAAGCCTCAACTGGCGCATCTATACGAACCCGACAAGGTAAATTATCCGGTGCGTGTTGAGTGCAAGTTTGATGGAAGTCGCTTACAGATTCACAAGTGGGGAACACAGATTTGGCTTTTTTCCAGAAGGGCTGTTGAAAAATCACAGACTCTACCAGAGGTTGTGGAAATCGCTGAAAAATTCAACGCCCACAGTTGTATCGTGGATAGCGAGGTCATTGCAGTCGACGAAAACGGAGTTTTCCAACCCTTCCAAGTTCTGCTCGAGAGAACGGTTCCTAAAGAATTGTCTGAGGAGGAGTTGAAGCAGAGAAAAGGAAAAGTAAGCGTTACCGTTAGAGCCTTCGACATTATTTTTCTGAATGGTAGAGAGTTGACTGATTTACCGCTTTCGGAAAGAAGAAAATATCTGGTTGAGGTTGTTTCGCCTGAATATTTGGCTGAAGGAAGGAATTGCGAAAACGAAATTGAACTGATGAAGTTTTACGAGGAAGCTTTACATCAGGGCTTAGAAGGTGTCGTAGTGAAAAACCTTGATTCGCCTTATGAGGCTGGAGAAAGAACTTATACCTGGCTTAAACTGAAGCCCGAAAGAGATACAATCGACTGCACCTTTGTCAAAGCCCTATATGGAAAAGGTCGAAGAGCAGGCTTGTACTCCTCGTTTCTCATGGCTGTGCGAGACCCCGAGAAAAAGAAACTCTACACGATAGGGAGGGTTTCAAATCTGCCCGAAGACGTGATGGCTACTCTCAGAGATGTGGTGGAGCAAACAAGAATCGGCGATGATGATGAAGGCGTTTTTATTAAGCCTTCAGTGATGGTTGAGGCAACGTATCAGGAGATTCAGGAAACGGATGAGTATACGAGTGGTTACGCTTTGAGGGTTCCAAAGGTTGTTCGGTTTCGGCACGACAAGAAGGTTGATGAGATTGATGATGTTGGGAAGTTGCAGAAATTGTATGAACTACAGTATGAAAGGTATCCACTAAAAAGCTTGTAGGAATCTTAGAAATGTTCGATGAAGGAAAATTGGAGTTTCGAAAGATAACAGTAAAAGAACTTCCATATGTTTCTTATCTCTGCCTCTGGGGTATTAGTCGAAAGCAAAAAGAAGCTATGAAAGAACATATGGAGAAGAGGCTCAAGTGGATTGAAGAAATGATGCCAAAGGGACTCGAAATAATCGTAGCCTTGGGTCCTAGAAAAAGCAAGAAGGGGCTAATTGAGTACCTTCCAATCGAGATAGCTCCTGAACCTGTTAAGGGAGAAAGCTCTTTGTTCATCAATTGCATTTGGGTCCTATCACGTCATTCGAAAGCAGGCATAGGAAAAGGGCTTATGCAGCATTTTCTCAAAGAGGCAAGAAAAGTAGGTGGAGCTACTGTGCTGGCTTATGAAGGTGACAAATGGTTCGGCTATTTTGACTACATGCCAGCCGATTTCTTTAAGAAATTTGGTTTTAAGGAGACTTCAAGAGATGAAACTCGAGTGCTTCTTCATCTAGACCTAGGAGCGCATCAGTTTCCAAGGCTTTTAACTCCTAAAAGCCGAGAGGTTGAGAAGAAAGGTAAAACAATACTGGACATCTTCTGCAACAGTCAATGCCCTTGGTGTGGATGGATGGCAGATGAAATCCAGAAAAACATACGGAAATATCCTAATCTGAAAGCTATTGTGATTAACACTGATGGCAGAGAAACTATCGAAAAATTCGGAATAGCAAGAGGAGTATACATTAATGGTAACCCACTCATTAAAAGAATGGCAACTTGGAAAGAAATTAAATCAGCCCTAGAAAAACAGCAAGGTCTGACAGACACTAGTTAACGATTCTACTAGTTAGAAGGGAGGCTAGTGTTTCTTCGTAAGTCATAAAAACAAATGTTAGCTATGCAAGTCAGTACGCCCATCTGTCGAAAGTAGAACAAGTTTCGTAAAAATTTATTACACTCTTCTTGTTTAACCGCCTAATAGCGAGTGGACAGAGTTGAAAAGCAAACCTAGATGCATAACTGGTTCAGAGTTGCATTGCAAGAATTGGCAAATTGAAGGCATTATCCGAATGCTACATAATGTTGTTGACCCAGAAGTCGCAAAAGACCCAGAAAACCTCATTGTATACGGTGGAACTGGAAAAGCGGCGCGAAACTGGGAGTGCTTTGACAAAATTGTGGAAACCCTTACCGAATTAGAACCAGATGAGACGCTCTTAATTCAGAGCGGAAAGCCAGTTGCAGTTTTTAAAACGCATGAATGGGCTCCTCGAGCCTTGATCGTGAACTGCATGCTCGTGCCGAAGTGGGCGACATGGGACTACTTCTACGAATTAGAACAGAAGGGGCTGATCATGTTTGGTCAGATGACCGCGGGCTCATGGTCGTTTATAGGAACACAGGGCATCCTCCAAGGAACCTACGAAACATTGGCAGCTGTCGCCAGAGAACACTTCCACGGAAGCCTGAAAGGAAAGCTTGTGCTGACGGCAGGACTGGGCGAGATGGGAGGAGCACAACCACTAGCCACAACAATGAACGAAGGCGTCGCCCTGATAGTTGAGATCAACAAGAAAGCCATTGAAAGAAGGCTTAAACATGGTTACCTCGAAACATGGACAGACAACCTCAACGACGCAATCGAAATGGCTAAGCAAGCGAAAGAAGAGAAAGTGCCAAAAAGCATCGGGTTGCTGGGCAACGCCGCCGAAGTTCACCCAGAACTCATAAGAAAAGGAGTTATTCCAGACGTTCTGACGGATCAAACTTCCGCCCACGACCCACTCAACGGATACTATCCCGCTAGCTTCTCTAAGGAAGAAGCAGACGAACTACGAGAAAACAATCCTGAAAAATACATTAAAGAAGCCAAGAAAAGCATACGTGTTCAAGTAGAGGCTATGGTAGAGATGATGCAAAAAGGCGCCGTTGCCTTCGAATATGGCAACAACATACGACAGCAGGCATACGACAACGGTTTTCAAGAAGCCTTCGCCTTCCCAGGCTTCGTAAAAAGATATATCAGACCGATGTTTTGTGAGGGAAGAGGCCCCTTTAGGTGGACCTCTCTTGTCGGTGACCCCGAAGACATCTATACCCTTGACGACGTAATCCTAAAAGAATTCTCCTACAACCGAGAACTGTGTCGCTGGATTAGAAAGGCAAAAGAACAGGTCAAGTATCAGGGACTACCAGCACGAGTCTGCTGGCTCGGATTCGGCGAAAGAGCCAGATTTGGAAGGGTCATGAACGACATGGTTCGAAAAGGAGAACTTTCGGGTCCTATCTGGATTGGGCGAGACCACTTGGATGGTGGCAGTGTCGCCTCTCCGAATAGAGAGACAGAAGGGATGCAGGACGGAAGCGACGCCATCGCAGACTGGCCAATCCTAAACGCTTTGTTAAATGCTGTTGCTGGCGCCACATGGGTTTCGGTACACCACGGCGGGGGCGTTGGAATAGGGTACAGCATTCACGCTGGAATGTGCTTGGTGGCGGATGGCACAAGGGAAGCTGAGAAAAGGATTGTCCGAGTCCTAACCACTGATCCAGGAACAGCTATTGTTAGGCATGCAGATGCAGGCTATGAAAAAGCCAAGAAAATAGTGAAACTGAAGGGCATTAAGATGCCCATGCTAAAATGATATATACGATGACTCGTGGAAAGACATTTATCCTTTTTAGCTTTTTTTTTCAATCTATGACTGATAACAATCTGCGACTTGTAGGATATTGCGGGTTATACTGCGGTCTGTGCGCTCACCGAGCAAGAATTCCGAAGCGTGCTGTGTTATTGAAGGAAACTCTTCACGATGAAGGCATGGACTCTTGGTACAAGTATATTCCTTCTATGAAAGAAATGTTCCCTGTTTTCTGGAAGTTTCTAGATCAACTCACAAAAGCGGATTGCACATGCAGAACAGGTGGAGGTCCACCAGACTGCAGGATAAGGATTTGCGCCAAAGAGAAGAGAGTTGACACCTGTCCCTTATGTAAAGAGTACCCATGCACTCTAATCAACAACTTGGCAGAACACTATGTGACGGCTGTCCAAGACGGAAGACGCCTACAAAAAATAGGGTTGAAGGCTTGGGTTAAAGAACAAGAGAAGAGAGCCAAGCGCGGGGTTGTGTACGCCGACACCCGTATACCATGGAAAAATTAACCTAGCAAAAATTATTCTCTGAAGTTAAGCAGAGGATTTCTTGCAACATTTAATAGATTATACATCTGAATGTTAGAAAGAAGAGTGAGAGTATGGTTAAGGTATTTATTGATGGAGAAAACCTATCCATAAAAGATGTAGTGGCGGTAGCACGTGATCACGTGGAAGTTGAAATTCCACAAAAAGTGAAACATAAGGTGCAAAGATGTAGACGGATTCTGGAAGACCTCATAAAAGAGAGAAAGGTGGTATATGGCGTTACCACGGGTTTTGGAGCCCTCGGAAGCGTAGAGATTCCGCTTGACCGCATCAAGGAACTCCAGACCAACTTGATTAGAAGTCATTCTGCGGGAGTCGGAAAGACTCTGGATAAAGATGTTACACGTGCATTGATGCTATTGCGGGCTAATACCCTTGCTAAAGGAAACTCGGGGATCCGTTTGGAGACCCTAGAGACGTTGGTTCAAATGATAAACAGAGGGGTGCATCCCATGATTCCTGAAAAGGGGTCTGTTGGTGCAAGTGGAGACCTCGCTCCCCTCTCCCACATGACCCTAGTAATGATAGGAGAAGGCGAAGCCGAATACAAAGGAGAAAAGATGAGCGGAAAAGAAGCAATGAGAAAAGCTGAAATCAACCCAGTGGAGTTGGATTCAAAGGAAGGAATAGCCCTAAACAACGGCACACAAATGATGACCGCCATCGCAGTCTTGGCACTTCACGACGCAAAGAGACTGATTAAAACTGCTGAAATCGCAGCCTCTCTAAGTCTCGAAGCCCTAAGTGGAATATCCGACGCATTCGACGAGAGAATCCATCAAGCCAGACCACATCCTGGACAAATCACGAGTGCACGGAACATAAAGTCCCTAATATCAGGTAGCAAAATTATCAAGTCGAGTGAAGAAGTGACAAAAAGTAATGAGGCAAGGCCTCCACAGGACCCCTACGGTCTGAGGTGTGCTCCTCAAGTTTTGGGTGCAGCTAGAGATACTCTTTCTCACGTGAAGGAAATAATTGAAACAGAGATTAACTCTGCTACAGATAACCCCCTAATCTTTGTTGAAGACAGAGTTTGTCTTTCTGGAGGAAACTTTCATGGTCAACCAATCTCAGTTGCGATGGATATGTTGGGCATAGCGCTAACCATAATCGGCAATATGTCCGAGAGAAGAATTGCCAGACTAATAGACGAAAACCTCAGCCAAGGACTGCCAGCGTTTCTGATTCCTAAAGAAGCGATGAAAGGGATACACAGTGGGTTTATGACAGTTCAGTACACGGCTGCCGCCTTAACCTCAGAAAACAAAACTTTGGCGCATCCAGCAAGTGTCGACTCTATTCCAACCTCCGCAAACTTCGAAGACTTTGTAAGTATGGGGTCGATTGCGGCGAGAAAGGCGATGGAAATCCTCAGAAACGTAGAGCACATTATAGCCATCGAATTGTTATGCGCGGTTCAGGGCATAGATTTTCGTGGACCCGACAAACTCGGAAAAGGAACCAAAGCGGCTTATTCGTTGATCAGAAGAAGGACGCCCATGCTGAAGGAGGACAGAGTTTTGACAAAGGACATAGAGAAAATTGTGGAGCTGATTCGAAGCGGAGAGCTTCTAGATATTGTTGATAAGATTGTGGTACAAGGCTAAGGGGCAACTGAAACTAGGTCGTTATGCCAGTTCCTTGAGCGCTCTCAGGCGCTTGACTATGTTTGGGTGGCTTGAGAAGAGTTCCATTATCTTGTCAAAGGTGGTTACTTCACTTCTGAGGACCTTTTCCACAAGTTTTTGATCGATTAGGTATGTTCTAGTCTCTGCTAAAGAGGTGGTGTCTGTTTCTGCTCTGTCGGGGTCTGCTATGAAAAGAGATTTGAAGGAACTGAAACCACTTACGTCTCGTCGGAATCTCTTCAAGTTTTTAGTCGAGTGAACTATTTTCGCCAAGCCTTCAGAGAGTTTCCGTGGTCCTTCTTCAACTATTGTCGCGCTGTGGCGGTCTGCGTAGTACTCTCGTAATCTGCTCAAATGCAAAGTGAACAGTGTGAGAACCCAATATAGGAGCATGCTTACAATTCCGATGATAGCAACCGCTCCACTGTCTCTTTCTCTTCTGCCATAACCGCTGGAAAGAAATGTAATCCAACCTATCCAATAGAAGAGTGCCGGCAAGAATGAGACAAACATCATTACCTGCACATCCTTATGTTTAAGATGGCCCAGTTCATGACCAATAACCGCCTCGACCTCCTCGCTTTCTAAGGTTTTTAGCAGTTCTGTTGTCACTGCTACTCTGCTTCCAGTAAGTGGTGAGCCGTAAGCGAAGGCATTTGGTAACGGAATCTGAGCTATCATGACTTTGGGCGTTTTGATACCACTTTTTAGGCTTAACTGCTCTACCATGCTATACAGTTTGGGGTCTTCCGACCTTGATACCGCTCGTGCATGATATAGGGCGTCAATGAGATATGGAGCGAAAAGCCATTGAGCAAAATTAAACAAGACAACAAAAATAATCAGAGTTAGATAGTCGAAGAGGCCTGTTAAACTTAGAAGAACTGTGAGGAACAGTGTTGACAGTCCAAATATAACGGCTAATGTTCCGAATATGGAGAAACGAAGTTTCCACAAGTTCATGTATCAAACCTCAGAAACCTTGAACAAGAAGAGAAACTTATAAACTTTTATTACTTGACATAAGGAAATAGGGAATTGAACGAGTGCATGCTGTTTCTAGATTACTATTGGTTGGATTCCCATCACTTGACACAAACTTTGTAATTGGCTGGTGTAGTCTCCATAAACGAGACAGAGGTGATTACCCAGAGCACCTCGGATGAATGTCTGTGGGTTGTGAATCTTTACGATAAGCGTGTTTCTGCAGTCCCAGCCATCCTTTTGGTCAACAATCTCGCCGCTCATGATCAACATTGTCGTAAGTTCATTTCCTATCCTAGCTATGGTGACCCTCTGCCCCATGTTCAATTCCGTGTACGCCGTTAGACTGCCAAGAAACTTGTACTCATGATACATTTTTAGAATGTAGGATTGCAGAATGCGACCGTCCATCTTGAATGGCATGGCGCAATGAGAAATAGCAACAGTATTTGCACCACTGTCCACATCAACGACGTTTCCCATGAAAGCTGGTTTGCCACAGGTTGCGTGGAGCATTGTCATTGTGATGGCTGAAAACAAATCCACTTCACAAGCCGCTGGTGTTCCTTCGTCCCGCAGTTTTGACAAGGCAATACACGGAGATTGCAACGGTGCCATGCGGGGACTGCAAGAAATAGCTATTGCCCTCGCGTCTCTTTCTTTCACGAAATCCTTCAAGGTCAGGTAAATCTTTGCAACATTCTCTACGTCTTCAATGGTTGGCTCAACCACTTTCTCAGCTTTGTCCATCCATTCCCTCGCAATTTCTCTACCATTCGTGCGACTATGTTTTTCTAGCATCTCTTCTTTTCCGATGATTTCGATGTCAAAGCCTAGTTTCTCCTTTATTTTTGACGGTAAATACCGTGCTTCCAAAAACCCTGAATATGAGGGGATGTCGGGTACGAATGCTAGAATTTTGGAGTTTTTCAGTTGATTTTTTATTTTGCACGCCTTGATCTTCTCTTTGACATCCTTGTAGTCGCAACATAGCATCACATGGCTTATGCTTTGAAGGTATTCGAGTGCTTCAAACGTGTGCCATAGTGAGCCCTCTCCTAAGAAGAAAATGATTGGAATCTTTGGTTCAGCGATTTTAGGTAGTATCTCCCATAGTGCAGATGTTAATCTGTAGATGATGATTATGTCAGGCTTTCTGGTAAGGCTTTGCACATCTGCTTCTTGTCGGATGAGGATTTCTGGGAAAATTTCAGCAACATCTCTTGCCTCGATTTTCAGCTGTTTCATAATCTCTGTGATTTTTCGGTTTTGAACAGACAAGTCCTTGACAGTTTCAGATTTTCCATCAGAAGTGCGAAATTCGGGTTCTTCGCCTAAGATGAAGATGGGTTGAAGTCGAATTGTCAGATTCTCACCAGTTCCATGTCTATAGAGCACGTATCCATTTCTCTAACTAGAGCAGAATGTTGAAGAACCTTATTAAAGAAATTTACTAGGCAAAAAGTGAGTTTAACGCGTGCGATACGTTTTGATTTCTTCTGGCTAGTAAAGCGAAATCCAGACGTTGCCTTCACTGTCTCTGAAGAATCGCCTTCCTCCTCGTAATTCACGTTCAGTTAGCTTGTAGCCACAGCTTTGGCAGACTCTCTCACGCACCCAAACGTTGTAATGATCTATCCAGAAAAAGGGAGTAGCCGGGTCCGCTGGGGTTATGAGGTTTGGACGCACCTCGCTGACCAGTCGCAAAATTCCAAAATTGCATCGTGGGCACTTCTGTTCTTCAGTGAACTCTATGGTAGGCGGAGGTTTCCTCTTCTTCGCCTCCATGGACGGAAGACTCGGGCGGGGTTTTTGATATCTACGTCTTTGTCGAGATTCAATTGTACCTTTAATGCCCACAACAGAAAGAATGATAATTGCAGCAATGCCAATTATAGGAAATAGGTAAGGAAGCGTTAAGCGTAAAATGTCTTGGAAGGACAACACTGCAACAATCCACAACAGAGACGCTAAACCCACAAGCAGCCAGGTCTTTCTAAGTTTCAACAAGGCCCCAACTAGCTATGACCGAGGCAAACTAAAATTTCTTTCGATTTGTAGGAGAATTATTAAGTGCGTATCCGATTTGTTGTGATGTATGCCTTCTATAAAAACCCATGTATGAGGCATTCGCAGTTGTAATTATGAAGAGTTTATTGTCATTGACTCCGTACTGCGTACAGTTACACAAAACTGCTTTCTTCTATAGACTAAGACTACTAACAATGTTGCTATCATGAATAATGGTAGAACAAGCAGTGATGGAAACTCTGGTATCGTGTTAATGTCTTCTATTATGGATGGGGGATTGTCCCGTGTTAGTATGATTAGGTTGTAGTTATAGAGCGCCGTCCATCCCTGTTGAGTGCTTGTGGGTGGTTGTGATGCTATGGCAGAGTATTGTGGAGGTGCATCACTGTAATAGTAGTAAAGTGTGTTGCCTTTACAAAACCCCCACAACGTTTCACCATCAGTAAAGAAAAAGTTCATAGCTCCAGAATCTGCTTCGCTTATGTCTACGACTGCTTGGGCTATTCCTAGTGTAACGTTCCAATCGTTTCCCTCGATGCATTTCAAGACGTATAACAAGTAAAGGTCTGAATCTACCACGTCGGGATCATCCCAATCATCCCCAACTGTTGGTGGATTCTCCGCCAAGTATTCTGGTCCGATAAGGCTCCTCAATATAGTTTTAGACAATACTCCGTTGTGACCAAAAGCCCACCATTTGCCATTCTTGTAACGCATGAATGGGTGGGGGTTAGGAATATCCGATGCACCTGACGCAGCTGCCCTAACGTGCCCAACTCCAATACTTGCGCCACTCTCCGCTAATTCCTGCGCGGCCAAATCAAAATTAGGGTCCACACTTGCAGGCGGTTCGCCCCTCAAGACCACAGCCTCGGTATCGTTATAGTAGGCGAGTCCCCAACCATCATCGTTACTGGCACCTAGATTTTTTAGGGAATATGGTAGGTTTATCAGATGATCTAGAACAATGTCTTCTGGCAGAGAATCCGCAATCATTCCCCACAAACGACACTCGTGAGGCAGAGTGTTTTCTAAATGTTGCACCTTATTAAGGTGAGAATTACAAGGAGATGTTGAATATCCGCAATAGTGGAGAGCTATGATCAAAGACGAAGTAAGGATGATGAACATAAGTTTTCTCATAGCATATTCATCCTACCTTTAGTTTTATGACATGTAACTCACGCTAAACAGTGTTCTCATAATTGCGCCCCAGAAAACTATCATAAAACGTTTATCAATACTACGTGATTTGCTTTTTCATTCCATATCTGTAGGTTTTGAAACCGAGCTTTTCATATAGTTTTATGGCTACTTTGTTCTCTGTAAATACCTGAAGTGTTACAGTTTTCACGCCCGCAGCTTCCATCTTGTTTAAGCATTCCATAGCGAGTTTCTTGCCTATGCCCTTACCGCGAAACTCAGGCAGCACATATACATCATCTATCACCCCTATGGTCCTTGAAACTTCAAGAGGATAGTTACGGAAGATGCTGGCGAAGGCAAAGCCTACAACCGCATTGTCACTCTTGGCAATCAGCAATAGGTTCCGTCCGCTGGCCAAACCTTCACGGACAAACTCAACCCATTTATCACCATTAGCTTCCGAAGGCAAAATCAAACGTTCAATCTCAAACATTTCCCGCGCTAAGCCTAACCACAGTTTCTTTACTGAGTCGTCAACATCCTCAACTTCACATTCGTAAATCTCGATCCCTTCAGCCATGGAATTCTCCCATAGACAAAATATGCTTGGCACTTCAAATAAAGATAAAGCATGCACTCAAAAGCGACGAGAAAACGGAGACATCGCAGCGAAAGTGGTACATAGACAATAATGTTTATATTTATCGTTTTCTATTCGATATTTATCAAATTGAAATAGACAAACATCAAGTCAAGGATGGTGAGAATCGAATTGTCTGAAGACCTAAAAGAAGAAATGAAAAAACTAAGAGAAGAAATAGAAAGCCTGAAAGAAAAACTAAGAGATGCGACGGAAGAAAAACTGAGACGAGGACGAGGCATATACATAGACATTGGTAACCGCGTACACGACTACGTCGAAGACGTTATGGAAGGCGTCGCCGAAGGCATACACGGCGAACTCGAGAAATCCATATTCATCGGTCCAAGAGGAGTTAAAATCCTTAGAAGAAAAGGAGAACCATATGAAAGAGAGGACGAAGTAGAAGTTAGCTTTCCCAGAGTAGCCGAAGTCATGAGCGCATTAGGTCAAGAACACAGACTAAAAATATTAAACGAACTCATGAGCGGCGGAAAATACGTCAACGAGTTGCAAGAAAAACTCTCAGAGATCACTGGAAGCACGCTTTCGAGTCACCTAAAAGTGCTTGAAGAAGCGGGGCTTGTGGTTCAAGAGAAGGTCAGAGGACGCTACCTAATCACCATGCCAGGTCGTACTGCCTACAAAATGGCAAGGCGAGTCACCAGATTCCTTGAAAGAAGGAATCAAGAATGAACTGGCAAAAATATCAATTGGACAACACCGTTTTAAAGGCAACTGAAGCTCTAACCTTGTGGAAAACAGAAAGAGGTGTCATGGAAGTCGGCGAAGACACGTTAGCTATTCCAATAAAACTGGACGACCAAAGAAAAGGCTACATATTTCATGGACACGGCAAACTACTTCTAGACACCATAGTCGAAACCGAAGAAGGCGCTGTCGGTAGACCTGTTGAAAAAGAAGTAAACGAACCCTTTCTAATGCTGGGAGACACAGAAAAAATACAGCAACACCTCACTACGGCGAGTAAAGAAGACTTCACGAAGATAGGTTATGAAAACCAGCAAGAATTCGTAGCCGAAGCGGAAGACTTGTACGACCAGTTTTTCGAAAGAGGAAGAACATGTGGTCGCCAAAGTTTCGGCGAAGACCATGGCTCAGTCTTCGCCTTCCAAAATAAAGATAGTAAGTTAGACGTTCTTGTCGTTAAAGGTTCCAAAATGGTTTACAAGGCGAAAGGCATGGTCTTTGTGTCAAGTGAAAACAAGGTGGTTTTGAAAAGCCTCAGTGAAGTGGTTTTGTCCCGTAATGGAAAATTGTTCGTTATCAGAAAATAGCGCTTTTCTCTAATGCTTGTTACCGAATCCTCTTTTTTCTTTTGCACTCGCTGACTAGTCTATCTTGATGCTAAGCTTTTCATAATCTGTTGTGTTTTCTGCTTCACAATTTCAACTAATCTCTCCGTAATTAATCCTTCCTTCAATGCTTCGTCAAGTTTTTCTTCGTCTAACTTCTCGGCTTTGCCACTCGGCCAAACGCAAACATCCACTTCCAAATCCACGTAACGAATTGCATAGGGATACAACTCTATGGGCGTGTTCAAATTGATGTATGTGCCTTTTAGTTCTCCATTTTTAGAAAAATACCGGGTCTTAAAATGCCATGCGCCCACTTTCGCTTCTGTTATGGCGGTGTCGCCCGGCTCTTTACGGGTCTTGAGACCGTCGTAAACTCCTTCCTTTTCAAAGACCCGACTCAAACACAGTGTATAGTTATCGTGATTGAACTCTTCGACCAAGGCTTTGCCGAGGCGGAAAACTTTTCCGTCCAGTTTTACGTGTTCTATTCCTATTACGGAATCCACAGAAGGTTGTTCTGGCTCAATCATCTTCTTGAGAAGTCTTTCAACTTCCTCTGTTGGAACGCCTTGCTCAAGGAGTCTTTCAGCCATGTCCAAGGCTAATGAGATTCTTCTCCCACATGCCTTATAATAATGATGACCATTAATTGTTGGCGCAACAGACCTTCTGACTTCATCTAGCTTTCCTTTTGATATCGATGGGAATTCTACGTCCATGAGGTGTCTGCCTTCCCATAATGTTGCAGGAGCCTCTACATCCTCAGCCTTCTTCATTATGAGGTCTCCCTCTTTCACAAGGTTGGTGATTTCGTTTTTCAGGACGTCGTCTGATTGGTCTGTGGCTGCTGTTCGCCATATGATGCCCCAGTTGGGAGGAGCCAATTCCTTTCCAAGTTGGGAGAGGCGAGTACGCTTTTGCCAGTCAAAGATTTTCCTGCTGACTTTAACCTGATGCCCAGGGATGAGAATCGCGTATTTACCTGGAATCTTGATTGCGGTTGTTAAGGTGGGTTCTTTGGCTCCCATTCTCTTTCGCTCTACCTGGGCGATTATCTGCTGGGCGTCGGGGTCGGAGATTTCTTCTTCGTACATTCTGCCAGTTGCTGACCCAATGTCGACTAAAAATGAGTGAGTGGTTGAGTCTGAACCCTTTAGCAGTCCCTTGTAGATTCCGTCGGTGGTGACTTTCCATCTTCTGGTAATAACGTCCTCAAGATAAGATTGTAGAATTTCTTTGAAGGATTCAACGACTTCTGCTTTTCCTATAGCTCGAATTCCTTGGCGGTCATATCGGTCGTAGATGTCAAGATCAGGCGTCTCATTGTTTTCCTTTAGTTTGAATCTCTCTTTTACGGTGGTTGATGGTTGCACTATGTCGAAGTTGTTGTCTAGCAGAAGTTTTGTTATGGCTGTGGAGTAGATGCCGCGAACTCTTGCCGAAGTCACTTAGAAGCCTCTCTTCTCGATTTGATAGAGTTCTTTTACCTTTCTGACCTGGAACTTCACGCCTAAGATTTTCTCAGTCAACCACAGATTGGTTTCTAAGTGTTCTGTCATGTCGCGGGTAAGGTAGGTCGAGTAGCCGTCAGCTAACGCGACATAGGGCACCAACATGTCAGCCAAATGCACATCCACAGTTGCCTTAGCCTCGATTTCCTTGAACAGGTTTTCAGCGGCTTCTCGTCCCACAACTTCACTGGGCTTGCGAAGTTCACCGATTGCGTCTCCCCCAAGAAGCGCGCCAGTGTCGGTTTTCGCCCACAACACAAGGGAACTACCCTTCTGGAGAGGGTTAGATTTATCGTTGACTACTCTGATTTTTGCTTCTAACCCGTAATCTGCAAGATATTTATTCGCTGCTTCAGCCTGTCGTTCAGCAACTCTGCGTTCCTCTAGGAAAGTGCAAACAGAGACCCCTTCTAGGCTTTCTAATTCTCCAAAATTTTCACAGGCGAAGGGTTTGAGCTTTTGACATGGCACAACTTCAACGGAGACTTCACCCATACCCTTCGGATAGTAACCATACCTGTGAATGTTTAGAGAAATTTTCAAACCCATATGTTTCAAGGCATCGAGAAGCACATAGTTTAGATAGTTGATGGTTGGCGAGTGACTGACATCTGTTCCTCCCTTAACTATGCGAAGGCGTACAGTATTTTTAGCATAGGCGCAGATAGGTAAGATGGTAAGCAATAGCATAGGGATACTTCCAGCAGTGCCAATCTCAGCACGTATCTCGCCACCTCTTATCTCTTGAGGCTCAAACCAGAGTTCTTGAGAATTTAGTTCTGCGCCTTTAGTCTCGGCATTACAGAGTTTTGCAGCAGTGAGCACTGCTTCTAGGTGTTGAGGACGCAAACCTGGTTGGGTTCGTTTCTGTCGAATGTTGTAGATGTGTAAGGGTTCTCGGAGGATTCCAGCTAGAGCAACTGATAAGCGTAGAATGGTTCCGCTTCCACTCTTTTGACTGCCATCGATTTCGAGCACGTTGGAATCCTCAACTCTAAGGGTAAAACAAATGAGGAACAATATTAAATATTACTGCACGGAGACACGACCCTTATGAGCAAGGAGAAGTTAAAAACAGAACAACTGTTACAGCGAATTGATGAACTCCTTACAGTCTTAAACGTGATTTCCAGAGACCTCACAGAAACCTCAAAAGCATTGAAGGCGGCAGTTGGAGCCCCCACAGTCGCACCTGAGAAAGGAGAAATGAGAACTATTAGTGATATCAAAACTTTGTTTCCTAAGGATTTAGAGGAGATGCTGATGTTTGAAGAGATGGAAGAGGACATAATAATAAAGCCACGTCAATACTTGGGGTCTGAAAACTTTGCAAAAATCGCGTCTATTGTTCGTGACGCAGGCGGGGAATACATCAGTGCTGGAAGGGAATCGCACTTTCGGATTCCTAAATAAAAGTCATGCTTAGCATCAAAACAATGTTCTAATGCTTTTACTTTCGTTACGACGCAAAAACAGAAGTATGCACATAGGCTACATATGCTTCTAAGACAAAATTGTCGTGACCTGATTTGGCTGAGACCTATTCAAAAGAAGTTGTCAAGGAGTTTGCTCTTCAAAGACTACGATTGACACCTTCTACTCTGGGGAAAAACAAAGACGATGTTCCTTCAGTTGTCCGTTCTATCGGCGGTCTTCAACATGGCGGTCACGAAATCGAACTCTTTAATCGTTTTGAAAATTTTGAGCCAGAATGGTTTGACTACTGGTATGAAAACTACGCTTTAATCGAAGGGCATGTGTTGCGAGGAGCTTTAAGAATCATAAATGTTGATGAGTACTCTTACTATTTTATGGCAACAAGAAGTGTGGCTCGGAGGAGAGCCGCATACCATAAATGCCCGTTATCATTAAATGACAACCACTTCGTCGCATTCAACTTTATGGACGAACATGGACCATTTACTCCCTCAGAATTTAGGGAAACGTTCGGCACAAGGTATCCGCAGTTCAAAGATATAGCCAGAAAACTTCTTTACGAGTTGTACGATTATGGAAAAATCGCTCGGATGGGAAGGAAAAACCAAAAGCCACTTTATCACACTATAGGAGAGTTGCCATACAAGTTGGATATGTCGCAAATAAACGAAGAGGAAGCAAAGAAATGGTTATTCTTGAAATGCCTCAGCATATACGGACCGTTCACCATAGAAGACGTTGCCCACTGGGTTGGATGGAACTTAACTGAAACCAAAGAAACCCTTGAGGCGCTGTTAGAGGAGAAGAAAGTCATGAGCGTAAAAGTTGAAGAAACTAGAGAACCTCATTTTGTACGCAGAGAAGATTTGGACTCACTGAGTTCACTTAGGGATGATCTCCCTGAACATACCCTTATCCGAATTTTGTTCAACGACGACGCTTTACTACTAGGATACTATAGAAAACTGGAGGAATATTTTGGTTATCACTGGGAATACCCGCAATTTGGCGAAGGGATAGTGTGGCGAGCCGCGATACTTCATGGAAGACAGCTGATTGGCGAAGCCACAGTGGACATGTACGCAAAATCTCGGTTCTTCAAGGTAAAGAAACTGATACTAAGAAGAGAGTTCGCAACATCTGAGACACTGTCCCAAGTAGAAAATGAGTTTGCAAGACACGCGGATTTTCAAAACAAAACTCTTGAAATGACTCCCCAAAACTCATCCAAGGCTAGTGAAACCAGCAACAAAAATTTATGTTCTTATTCTTTAGAAGGTGGTAAGGATGTGGAACTATGAGTTTTGATCCCTTTGGCAACTCCTTGTTTACTTTACTGCGGTTCTTGCCGTTACTATATGACTAAAGAATGCAGAGGCTGTGGAAGTGAAGATAGACCAAACTGCAGGATATTTGAATGCTGCAAAAAAGCGAAAAGACTGCACTTCTGCACTGAATGCGATGCCTTCCCATGCAAAGAACTGAAAGCCTCCGTAGGAGTTCATTCAGGTTGGTTGGAGGATCAAGCAAAGCTTTCCCTGAAAAAACACAAAGAAACCAATTTATCTTAAGTTACCAAGAATCTTTAAGAGATCTCTTAGATTCTCTCTCTTGTGAAACAGTCTTATTTTAATGGGTGTAATCGAGATGCTCTTCTCTTTTTTGACGGCGTATAAATCGGTTCCCATTTCATCATCGGGATAGTTGGATAGCATCCACCCTCGGATCATGAAGCCCTTTCCACGTTTTGAGTGGATGTCGCCATATCCCTTATATGAGGGACTAGTAATCTTGATTGAGTTAGGATCGGCGTTTTCTGGCACGTTTATGGAGATAATGTCCACTTCTGGTGGCATCCCCTTATCCAGCACGTACTGAGCGGTTTTCTCTGCGATTGTAAGGGTCAACTCCAGCTCCTTTTTAGTCACAGCCACTTTTTCTGGTTGGTTTTCTGTGATTTTTGGTATGCAGTAAGAAACCGCTATGGCTGGTACGTGATGAATAGCAGCTTCTAGGGCAGCGCCTAACGTGCCCGAGTTTAGCAAGTCATCGATTCCAAGGTTTGGACCCATGTTTATTCCAGCAACCAAAAGGTCGGGTGGATGTTTCAAGATTTTGTTTAGGGCGAGAAGGAAGGCGTCGGCAGGAGTTCCTGTTATTGCGTAGGCTTTGGTCCCATCCTTCAGCCTTGTGTCAATGATGCTTATTTGTTTTGTAGAGAGAGCCTTTCCTATACCACTTGTCTCTTCCTTTGGAGCCACAACCAGAACATTTCCCAAGTTTGTTAATCGCTTCTTCAGGGCGAGGAGTCCAATGGAGTGTATCCCGTCATCGTTGATCAACAGTATGGTGGGCATAACATCCTCTCGTATGATTTTTGTCGTGATTTATTGTAGGATACATTTGGCTCTTGGCTAATATCTGTAGCGCTTTCTTGGAGTTGTCTTCAGTTTCAGAATGAGTGGTTAACAGAAACCGTTTAATATCTGACGGGCAGAGATGAAACTCGTAAAAGTTTGTGTTTAGAGAGGGAAACATGTCGTTAAAAGAACTTGCATCCAGATACGAGAAGTTAAAGGTTCAGCTCTCTGAGCAATACTATAATCAAGAAGCCGGTCTGCCCTACGACAAAGACCTTATGAAAAAGCTCTCAGAACAACTCACCGAGGTCAGTCTTGGATTCTTAAAGAATTTTAAGGAACCCAGAAGCATGTATCTGGCTTCGATTGAGACTATTGCCGATGCTGAACGACTCGAAACTGAGCTTGAGCTTAAGGATCAGAGGATGGAGAAAATCTCTACGGAGAAGTATTTGATTGCTGGGAGGAAGGTGAACTGGGGGAGTTGGCGTCAATTCAACGCTCAGATGGATGACTACAAGAAGCGAAAGGAGGTTTTTGATGAATTTATTGAGAAAGCGCCCAGTATCGCTCCTTTGGTTAAGAAGCGGATGGACATCTCAAAGGATGTTTATGGACGATATAGGCTCACTCCACTAGACAGTTACTTGGAGCGTGAGGGTATAGGGTTCGACGAATTACGGAGTTTGCTTATGAGGCTCGGAGACGGCGCCAGAGAAACGTTCTTAGCGGCGGCAGATCATTACGCCCCAGAGGTCTTAGGTAAAAAGAAAACCGAATACTACGACGACTTTTACACTTGGAGAGGTCGCATTTACAGACCGTTGAATAAGTATTTCACGGGGAAGGACGCCCTAACTGAGGTGCAGATGTTCTTAGGTTCTTTTGGTTTTGAAACCGCTAAGATCAAGGTTGACGCTGAGGACAGGGAGAAGAAAAGTCCGAGTGCCTTTTGCTTTGGCATCCAAATCCCAAATGACGTTCGAATTTGTTATCGTAGGGTTTCGCCTTTCTCGGATTTTGGCAGTGTTTTCCACGAATTTGGACACGGGATTCACGATGTAAGTGCAAATCCGAGAGATTCGGTTTGGAAGCGTTACATTGTTCCTATGGGAGTCGCTGAAACTTTCAGTATGCTAATTGAAAGTATGCTTAGCACTCCAAGGTTTCTTAGGGATGACTTGAAAATAGATGCGAAAGCCGCTAACGATGTTGTCGATCGGGAACGCTTCATGAATCTGGCTTTCCTAACGTTCTACGCTGCCAACAGCATAATGAAGATAGAGTTTTGGAAGAAAGCCTACAGCATAGAAGAAGCCTCGAAACGGTGGCAAGAGTTGACAAAACGATTCTTTATCGAGGTTCCTGGCAACTACTGGCTACTTCATCATATCATGCCTGATTATGATGTGTATTCGCCGAGTTACATGATTGCAGCGATGAGGGTTGCAGCTATTAGGGAGCGGTTGGCAAAAGATTTTGGAGAAGTGTGGTGGAGAAATAGGAAGGCTGGTGATTTCGTTAAGGAACTCGCCAAGACTCAAGGAGAGTTTGATGTAAAGGCTTGGAAGCTCGACCCTAACCTATACCTTAAGGAGCAGTTGTCGATAAGTTTCCTCTGATCTAAAGAGTAACCTGAATGTTATTTGGTCCTCAGATCCAAGGCAGTTCGAGAATGTTGTCAGGGCGGTGCTGTACATAGAGAAATACTTTTGAGCCGTAACCAGCTCGCTAGTTTAGTTTGTCATTAGTAGATAGTGTTTTCTCGTATGCTTGTCCCATGCGACTGCGTTGCATCTTTCTTTGTCTTTGTGGTCGTAGCGTATTTTTATGTCTGCGCGTAGGCGCATGTCACTATCCTCATAGCGTATCCTTATCCTCACTTCAAATTCTGTTTCGTGGTGCCTGTCTCGTATTGATACAGCCATGTTAAGATCGTGTTTGATTCCAAAATCTTTGTCAGGAGCAATGAACTGGAAATACTTGTCATCAGTACTAATTTTTAGCATCGTTCCTCGTTTTGCATCTTCGAATACGTATTCCCATGTAATGGTTGTTGGTTCTCTGGAGACTTCTTGCCAGACTCTCACGTAATCATATTTCACATAGGCTGGGCAGCCTGCACTTGATATTGAGCCAATTCTAAGATCAAAGCTATAATCTTCTAAATGGCCATTAGTATTTACATTGTCATAGTATAGATTGTCCAGCGTTATACTGGCGAAATTGCTCGACTCGTTCCAATACATTTTGTACTCGTTCCATTGATTGCACACCTGAGTTTTGGATGTGTTTATTGGCGTCGAAACCACGGTCCCAGAGGGAAAATCGCGCAACATAATGTTAGGACCATAAGCACCATTTCCTGCAGCCTCAAAAATAATGTCTCTGATTTGATTATAAAACAGTACATTTTGTGCGCCAATCCACCAATATGTCCAAGGAGGTATCTGACCTGCAAAGGCTCTGCACTGGGCATGAAGAACTTCCGAGTTATTTATGTTGATGCCAGTAGTATACGCCCAGGCAGCGTAGAGAGCTGGATTCCCTACGTTTTCTATGTACAGCAAGCCATCTGATTCATAATAGTCCACGGCTTCGGGTGTGAAACTCCACATGGGATCTATAACTCCATCATCGAATTCGTCTATCAATTCATAGAAGACCTTTTCATAGCTTACACTTACATCCGAAGCTAAGGGATTGCCATAGTAAAGTGTGTAGTTTGGGTTGTTTCCATTGGCAGGCACTGAACTCTTAAACGTGATTTTTGTATTTGGTGTGTTCAAATCAGTAACAGCAAAATTGATTTCTTCATCATTGCGTAGAAGCCTCAAGTCTGAACCGTCAGATTTCATTTTGCCCGCTGAAATCAAAGACTGGGTGTCTAAGGTAATATTTGTAGGATACTCTATAAGCGCGAACGAATTTGGGTTTATAACAGTTATCATTAGTCTGTACCCCCAAGAACTGTTCCACCATTCTTCAGAGCCGCTGGCACTCGCCGTTGGCACCACCACTCTGAGCGAAACAACAACTGACAATAGAAGCACTGTGAATGTTATTCCAGAAACTATTCTCTTCATTCTCTCTTCACCAGACACCATACAATAGAATCAAACGCAATACATAAAGTTTTTCTGCATTAACTTATAGAAGAAAATTCTTTCTATTACGCCGAAAACAAACAAAAGAAAAATGAAACAAAATTTCAAAGAAGTACTGAACTCGAAAGAAGCACTCAACACGCTCTAGAACAGTTTAAGATAGAAGTCCTCCAACATTTTATTTCGAATGACTGCCCACTGACAGGTTATTTGCTTCCCTTTAATGCCTCCATCGCCTTGAGAGACCACTCTGGGTCTGCTAACATCGCTCTCCCAACCGCAACCAAATCAGCACGATTCTTCCTTATGACCTCGTCAGCGAATTCGGGTGTTTTTATTCCTCCAACCCCGATCACTGGAACCTTTACAACGCTTTTTATTGCTTCTGCAAGAGGAACGTAGTAGCCAGGGCTTGTTAAGTGGGCTGGTCTTGAGCCCATCATTCCTCCAGACACATCAATCGCATGAACACCCCATTTTTCCAATTTTTGGGCGAAGACCTTGCTCTCCTTTAACTTGAGCCCTTCGGGGTGCATATCCTCTGCGCCTAGTCTGTAGAGAAGTGGAAAAGACTTTCCTATCTTCTCTTTGATTCTCGCTACGATTTGGGAGTGAAAACGCATTCTATTTTCTAAGGGACCATCATATTCGTCTTTTCTCTTGTTGCTCAACGACGACAAAAACTGGTGAAGGAGAAATCCGTGGGCTCCGTGAACCTCTACGGCGTCAAATCCAGCCTCTACTGCACGGTTAGCTGCTAGACCAAAGGCTTCAATCAACTCTTCAATCTCACTTTTGCTCAGTTCTTTTGGGGTTTCGTGTTCGCTTGAATGGGGGATCGGTGAGGGACCGACAGGCTGTTGACTACAAATGGCAGAGGTTGTCACTCTTCCAGCATGATTTATTTGGATGGCAATGGGGGTTCCAAGAGAATGTATTCGTTTTGTTAGTTTGGCTAATCCAGCGACAAGTTTGTCGTCGTAGATTCCAAGTTGCTGTTCCGACAGTTTTCCGCCCTTCGCGACATAGGAGTGCTCAACTATTTGCAGTCCAAGTCCCCTAGCACGCTTCTCATAATGCCTAATCAGGTCTTTGGTCACTTCTCCTCGTGTCGTTGCGAGACCCGTTGCCATGGGCGGCATAACTATACGATTTCTTAATTGAAGCGGGCCAATCTTTATAGGGTCGAATAATCTGGGCATAGTTCTCCATGCTATAATGACCATGTGAGATATAGGGTTTTATCGAATAAGTATTTTAAAAGTTTCAACACTTGAATCAAGAGGTGATGGGGAGTTAACTAAAATGAACACCAAAATCTTGAGAAAGAGAATTACGGAATGGGGAGCGTCAATGGTTGGTTTTGGAAATCTGGATGACTTGCTTCCAGACGAGTTGAAGCGGTTTCACACTGGTATTTCAATTGCGATAAGGTTGTCAGACGCGATTATAGATGGAATAGAGAAAGGTCCAACCCTTACTTACGCATATCATTATCGTGTGACAAATCAACTACTTGATTCTATTGCCTTAAAAGCATCAAATGTTCTTCAGTCTCGGGGTTATGAGGCATTACCTATCCCTGCATCACAAAGAGTTAATCAGGAAAAATTGGAAGGTTTGTTTCCTCACAAAACTGTTGCAACACGGGCAGGTTTGGGATGGATTGGCAAAAACGCTCTTTTGATTTCTCTAAAATATGGTCCGAGAATAAGACTAGTGTCGGTTTTAACTGATGCTCTCCTTACAGTATCGCAGCCTATATCAAAGAGTAGATGTGGAGAATGCTCATTATGTGTCAAAGTTTGTCCAGCAAAAGCTCTGACTGGAAAAAGTTGGCAAGAAAAAATCAAAAGAGAAGACCTTATAGACGTTAGCCTCTGCCACGAAGTTACTCAACGCAACAAGAAAAAGTTTGGAGAGGCAATTTGCGGTATATGCGTTAGTGTTTGTCCCTTTGGAAAAGCTAATACCTGTATCTAATTCTAAAATCCTTAAACTCGCCCGTGTACTCTTCCCATTGAACCTCAACCTTAGACACTCTGGCTCCGCGTGGTCCTCTCCTACAAAACTCCACTAACTCCTCTGCAGCGTCCTTTTCACCCTCAAAAACAGCCTCAACACTACCGTCAGGTAGGTTTCTCACCCATCCACAGAGGTTCCGTTTAACCGCTTCATACTCGGTCTCAGACCTAAAGAATACACCTTGCACTCTGCCACTCACCAAAACATGAACCCTAACCTTCAAGGCCACTCCTCCAAATTCTTTAATCCCACATGAAATAAGTGTGAGTGCCTTTGGAACTCTCACAAACGATAGTGTTAAACGTTTGTTCTTTGGGTGTTATGTCATGAATTCTTCCACGACTCGATAAAGAACACTGACACCGAAGACAAGATTTTGAACAGATATGCACTCGTCAATTCCATGAACCAGTTTCCAAAACTCATCTAAGGGCATATCGATTTTTAATGGGTGAAACCCATAACAAACCGAACCCACGTTTCGTAGAAATCTGGAATCCGTTCCACCTGTCTGCATGTAAGGCACCACCGAACAGTTTGGTTCAAACTCTTTCAAGGTTTTCTCGATTGTTCTATATAGAAATGTGTCCGAAGGAGACTCTGACGGTGCATCCGACTGGATAAATTCAATACTTAACTTTGTCAGGTCAGCATCAGCTATTACAGTTTTTATTTCCTTAAGTAAATCGTCTTTGGTCTGACCAGGTAAGATACGGCAGTCAAAAACTCCTTCGCTTTCAGAAGGTATGATGTTCTCTTTTATGCCTCCATGGATGATGGTTGGTGAGATTGTCATCCTTAACATTGCTCTAATTAGCTCGGCAGCACCTTTTTCTTTCTCCGCCATTTCATCTAGGACTTCATCAGCCCGTGATGGGTTTTTTAATATGTGGTTCAAAAGGTTCCAGGGCGCAGTTTTTGTTCCTGCAAGTCCTTTAAGGAAATGTTTTACCCTGTCCACAAGTATTATTTCAGGTTTGTGTGTTCCTAATTTTGTTGCAACTTCTGCGATTCTTAAGACAGCGTTGTCTGCCATTCCAGGTCTAGAGCCGTGTCCAGGTGAGCCTTTCGCTTTTATTCTAAACCAGTTGACTCCCTTTTCAGCTGTTTGAATCGTAAAGACATGCCTTCCGTCGATCGGGAAGGATTCTCCTCCGCCTTCGTTTATGACATAGTCTGCCCTAATTTTCTCTAGACGATTTTCAACAAGCCATCCTACTCCGGCGTTCCCACCTCTTTCTTCGTCCGCTGTGGCGGCAAAGATTATGTCTCCTTTAGGTTTCACCTCGTTTCTAACGAGAAGTTTCATGACAAGTGCTTCGATGGCGACAAAGGATTTCATGTCAATGGTTCCGCGACCCCAAACAAATCCATTCTTTACTAAGCCTGAGAATGGGTGGACGCTCCATTCTTTTTCAACAGCGGGCACCACATCCAAGTGGGATAACAACATTAAACTTGGCTTTTTATCGGTTCCTTTTATGCGGGTGATTACGTTGCCTCTTCCCGGACTAGACTCTATGACCTCACATTTCAAGTCTTCCTTCGCTAAGGTTTCAGCCAAGAACCGTGCCGCGGGAGTTTCGTTTCCAGGTGGATTGGTAGTATCGATGCGAATTAGGTCGCTGAGTAAACTCGTGACTTCCTTTTCTACTTCATGAAGTAATTGTGCACACAACTCGTAAACCTCCTCCTTTGCTTAGATTCATGTGAGGATGCCTTTAAATCTTGAGCCTCTGTTTCAAACTAGCCATTAATTCAAAGGAGACATGTGAAACCAGGGAACACTAGATATACAATGTGACTGTTCAAGATTTTGAACAGACTGTTCAAAACTATTGTATTATATCTCACGACTCCACTAACATATCTATGAAAAACATGTTCACCACAAACCAGTACATACACAACATGTTTCATTCAAGAATTTCAGAGAGATCATGCCAAAACTGCAAGACAAAGACAATTCACATGAGCTTTCACTGCAAGAAGTGTGGTGCTTGGTATTGTCTTACATGTGGAATCGACTTGGGTAGATGCCCAACGTGCGGAGGTAAACTAGAGTAAAAAGGAGGTAAAAACGGAATGGCAATTAATGGCAAGAAAACAGGGTTATACGCAGCCGCTGGAGTTCTCATAGCCTTTCTCATCATCACATCCGTGGCTGTTTCGAGTACGAAAATGCCGAGTCTAAGATTTCCACTGTTCGCTCCTCCCTCTCCTCCTGTCCCTGACACTGGTACACTGATTATAATGTTGACTGATGCACCTGTCAATCTCACCCATCTCAACGTCACTGTGGACAGTATTTCAGCTCACAGACAGGGTTATGAGAATGAAACTTGGGTAGACCTAACTTTTGTCAATAACGTAACGGAGGTCCCGTTTGACTTAATCACGTTACAAGACAGGGCGATGAACCTCTCCGTCACTGAAGTTCCGCCAGGAAACTACACTATGATCAGGATGCACATAAGGACAGCCAACGCAACCTATGCTGATGGGAACACCACCGATCTCGATGTGCCCAGCGAGCACATCAGAGTCATTATACATTTTGAAATAGAAAAAGCTGGAACAACGTACGTTCTCATCGATATACAAGTCGATTGGGTCGCTGTCAGCCAAAGCCAAAAACTCAGGCCGGTGCTAAAGGGTACAGTTATCTCCTCTGGCTAAGGCTTCTGCCTCCATGTCCTGATGCCTTCATACCATAAGATTCCTGTGGCAAGAGCCCCAAAGATGAGCGCAAAGACGCTGTAGAAGTTGACCTCTCTAAACTGCAATACGTAAAAGATTAGAAGGGTTGTGAACATGGTTGCGTAGAGGGTGTATCGAGGAAGAAGGTGAGTTCCGATTTTCGTGAATTGCCTAAGAACTCCGATGTTGACTGTCTTGACTAAATGGTAATCGTTTCGAACCTTCCGAACCAGACCAAGTTCCTCTAACTTTTCCAGATGATACAAGGCCAACGCTGGACTTGAAAAGCCCAAGGACCTCTGTGTTTCCCTAACTCCCACTACGCCACTGGAAGTTTTCAACAGGTGCCAGTACACCCGGAGTGTGTTACCTTTTAATTCGCTAGCAATGCGCTCTTCATCGGGTTCTGAAACTTCCAACCTTCAAGCTCCTACTAATGAAAAGTTCTTTTCGTCGAACTAAAAACCTACGGATTGACGGTATGAACCCAAAATCTATTTCGAAAATAGCATATAATTCACTTTTGCACGCTCACATAAAAAATGGAAACTCAAGAAGTTTTGCCGGTAGTTTCACTCAACTCTCCCTCCACTCTGTCAAATGTCGTTGCTCCGAGCCCCTTAAAAACACATCAAACGCCAATTCAAAACGGTGAAAGATCATGCTTTCCACTAACGGAAAGTTCCTCATCTACACTCCAAACTTTACCAACAAAAGAAGACTGCAAGTGATAGGCTCAGCCGTGTCCAAAATCGCAGAAGCTCTGAGACTAGAAATCGAAGTCGCAAAGAAGAGGAAACTCCTCTCCACTTACGTGTATTACCGAGACTACTATGACAAGGAGGAAATCCCCATATACTGCGACTGGGGCAAGAACTGGAACGAGAGAGAAATCTATGACACTATAAAAAGTGTTATGTTTGCTCTGTCGTTTCACCCGAGGCACACAACTCTACAGGCGATAAGAAAACAAATGGCTTAAGATAAAGTCTTAAAGATGAGATATGAACCAGAACATTCCTAAATACATGTGTAGTTATTTAGTTTTGGTTGCTGGTGGCAACTTGACATCAAAGGTGGCCATAGTTGAGCTCGATAAAGATGTTCAAGGGTCTTTTAGACAGGCGCTCAAGCTTATCGGAGAGATAGATGATCTGAATACCAAGGAGAGGTCTGTAGTTATCAAGCCAGGAATTTTTGACCATAAAAAGAAGAGTCATCCCACAGTCAATGTTGTTAGAGCAATCATCGACTGCTTCGATAAGGCTCCACAGATTTTCGTAGTTGAGTCTGACAACTACAAGGGGGTGGGTTCTGAACGGCTTCAAATCTACAAGGAGGTCTTTTCCGAACGAGTTGTGCCCTTCAATCTTTCCGATGACATAAATGTCCGAGAAGTGGATATTGCTGATGAGAGAATGGGTTTCTCGCATGTCCTCTTCAAGCCCAACGTCTTTGTAAGCACTCATGTGTTACGCAGATACGAGAAAGGAACCATCCTGAAGAATCTTTTGGGCTTGACTCCAGACAGAAAGAAGGTGAGGTTCCACAAGAAACTAGAGGCAGTGCTCCTTGACGCCTATGAGGCGATTGGTGGAATAGATCTTGCTGTTTTAGACGGCACCTACACCTATTTATCTCCAACTAAGGACGAAGGAATATACACCAATGTTCTCTTGGTTGGCAGGGATGCAGTTGCGGTCGAGACGGCTGGAGCGGTTCTTGTAGGCTTGAATCCTAAGAAAATATCAGTCATTCAGGAAGCCGTGCAAAGGGGTCTCGATGAGGGGGACATCGGGAAGATTGAGGTTTTGGGAAGGTCCGTTGAAAGCCTCAAAGAAAGATTTCGTTAGCTGTTGAGAGCTGAAGCACTTTATTCATTATGATGTTTTGTTTGAGATTGAATCTCAAGAGGTTCTTTGTAGGTTTCCTGATTGGTGTCTCTTTGAAAAATGGGTTTTCGACTGCTATCATAATATTGAAATCCAATTGATGAGGAAAACCAAAATTTTTCCACGTTATCATCCTGATAGAGGAGAAGAAAAAGAAGGATAAAAAATAATTTTTCTCTCTCCCTCTCCCTCTATAGAGAGTTTCTCACACACGCTAACTCTTCTTCTTCAAATACGTGTTCTCCAGAGCCTTCAGCAACCCAGTCAAAACCATGTTCACAGAAGTCTCAACCCTATAATGCTTCCCATACCTCACAATAGCCCCACTCAAAAAATCCACTTCAGTCCTCCTCTTATTCTCCACATCCACCAACATAGAAGGCTTGTGCTCACCACCCTTCTCCAAATATGCCGTAAACCTATTCAAAGCATCCTTACCAAAATCATAACCATCACGCTTAGCCACACACAACCCTTCTTCAAGCACCTTCACAGCCAACTCACGACTAAAACCAAACTCCATAGCCCCTTTCATCGTCTGCCCCGTCAAAGCACAAACAGAACACAAGGCAGAATTCAGAATCGTCTTCTCCCAAACATGACGCTTAACATTCATCGTTTCCTTAGTCTCTAGTCCACAAGCCGTCAGCACCTTAGCAATGAATTTGGTCGTTTCATCTGTGGTATAACGCCCATTCTTAAAGGCACCAACATAATTAGGAGGCTGAAACCAATTCATCCTCACATGCCCAACACCAAGCAGCTCCCCAGCATAATTAATCACCACTCGATAAGCAGTGTCAACCCCTAAACTCTCGACAATTAAACGCTCATTATCCAACCCATTCTGAAAATTAACAACCCTCATTTTAGGCGTATAAACTGGCTTGAGCTCAGCCAAAACAGCCTCCAAAAAACAAGCCTTCGTCGCAACAAAAATAACATCTGGCTCAAACTCAACAAGCTCACGTATAGACCCCGCAGTCTTCTTGATCCCAGCAGACAATTCCCTAATCCCAGAAACCCGTAAACCACTCTTGTTAATGCCCGCCAAAATCTCTTTAGCAACATCCTCCACCACGACATCCACTCCACTTTTCGCCAGATGAGCAGCCAAAATAGAACCCACAGGACCCAAACCCACAACCCCCATCGTCGATTTTCTCAATACCATATCTTATTCCCCCATTCTTTCCACTGTTGTGAAGCAGTTAAATTATAAGAACGACTATTAAGGATTTATTTTCAGTGAGAACATCACGGTGCAAGAAAATGAGAAACCCACTCTGGACACCTTCCGAAGAACGCATGAAACACACCAACATAACCAAATTCATAAACCTCGTCAACAAAAAACACGGTTTCCAAATCAACTCCTACAACAAGTTGCACAACTGGTCCATTCAAAACATACCAGATTTCTGGACAGCCATGTGGGAATTTGCAGAAATAAAAGCCTCTCGCAAATACAAAATAGTAGTTGACGATTTAACCAAGTTTCCCGGCGCAAAATGGTTCCTTGGTGCGAGACTGAACTTCGCCGAAAATCTCCTAAGATACAGGGATAACCATTTAGCCTTCATATTCAAAGGGGAAACCCAAAAATCAGCCAAAATGACCTATGCAGAACTGCACAATCATGTGGCATGTCTGACTAAGTCGTTACGTGAAACAGGGTTATATCTAGGAGACCGCGTAGCCGCCTACATGCCCAACCTAATAGAGACAGCGGTCGCCATGCTCGCCACCACAAGCCTCGGCGCCATATGGTCTTCGTGCGGCACCGAGCTCGGTCCAGGAGCAGTTCTAGACCGTTTCAGTCAAATCGAGCCGAAAGTCTTGTTCACAGCCGATGGAAACCCATACAAAGGGAAGACGTTTAACATTCTGCCCAATGTCGAGAAAATCGCTAAAGGAATACCCTCACTGGAAAAAATCATTGTAGTCCCATACATTGAAGAAAAACCCAAAATTAGTCACATTCCAAAATCCGTGCTCTATAACCACTTTGTATCTCAAGAAAAACAGGCGAAGATGCGGTTTGAGCAGACGCCTTTCGATCACCCCGTTTACATCATGTTTTCTTCTGGGACAACTGGAAAGCCGAAGTGTATGGTTCAAGGAGCCATAGGCATCCTCATTAATCACTTGAAAGAGCTAATATTGCACACGGATTTGAAGCGTGAAGATAGGATTTTCTACATCACAAGTCCGAGTTGGATGATGTGGAACTGGCTAATCAGCTCCTTGGCAGTCGGGGCTACTGTTGTGCTGTATGATGGCAACCCGAATTACCCCGACTGGAGTGTCATGTGGAAACTAGTTCAAGACGAAAAAATAACCATCTTCGGCTGTAGCGCAAGCTACATCAACTACCTCAGGAGTGTAGGCGCTAAACCCGGCAGAGCCTATAATTTATCGTCACTGCGAGAAATCTCCCAAACTGGCTCGCCGCTTTCATCCGAAGGATTTGAGTATGTTTATCGGGAGATCAGGGAAGATTTCCATTTCAATTCCATTTCAGGAGGCACAGACATTAATGGTTGCTTTGCCATTGGAACCCCTATTCAGCCTGTGTATGCTGGTGAGTTGCAGGGTCCAGGTTTGGCGATGAAGGTGAAAGCGTATGATGAAAGCGGTAAGCCAGTGGTTGATCAGCAGGCAGAACTCGTCTGTGAGGCTCCTTCTCCTTCTATGCCTCTTTACTTCTGGAACGACCCAGATGGCAAAAAGTATAGAGACGCTTACTTCAGTGTTTATCCTAATGTTTGGCGGCACGGCGACTGGATCATAATTCACGGTGACACGGGTGGAATAACTTTCTTGGGGCGTTCCGATTTTACCTTGAAACCCTCTGGAGTGCGTATAGGTCCCGCTGAAATATACAATGTGGTAGAGAAATTTGAAGAAATTGTCGACAGCATGGTTGTAGGGCAAGATTGGAAAGGAGACCAACGCATCATCCTTTTTGTCAAACTCGCTCTAGGATTCCAATTAACAAAGGACTTAGAAAACAGGATTAAGCAAGCCTTGCGTGAAGAGGCTTCGCCCAGGCATGTTCCAGCCTTAATCATTGAAACGCCAGATGTTCCCTACACCTTTAACATGAAGAAGGTTGAGAGCGCTGTCTCGAACATAATACATGGAAGACCAGTCACAAACAGAGACGCCTTAATCAATCCTGAATCGTTGGATTTCTATGAAAAAATCCTCTTAGAACTACAAAAGGAGTAATCTTACGACTGTAGCCTGGTATAGGTTCAGTTATTGGTTTAAAATGTCGATGTTAAGATTTAATTTTTTTCCTTTCGAGAAAAAGTCCGCAAACGATCTTAAACTAGAAATTTGAAATGGTAGCCCGGGAGAGATTCGAACTCTCGTCAGCGGGTCCAGAGCCCGCAATGCTTAACCACTACACCACCGGGCTAAATCCACAACCAAATAACAAATGACAACGTAATCCCTAATAAATATCTAACCAAACAACCCTCACTCTCCTCCTCTCTATAGAGGTAGTCGCACACACAAACACATCCCATATAAACCGAACCACAACAACAATAACACACAACAAAAGACGGAACACACACATGCCAAAACAATCATCCTCACCACCAACTACACACTTCTGGCAAGGAAACCAAGCCTGCGCAGAAGCAGCCATCACAGCAGGATGCAGATTCTTCGCCGGCTACCCAATAACACCAGCAACCGAAATAGCGGAACACTTAGCCTTAAAACTCCCAACAGTAGGCGGAACAGCGATTCAAATGGAAGACGAAATAGCCTCATTAGGCGCAGTCATCGGCGCCAGCTGGGCAGGAGCCAAAGCAATGACCGCAACGTCTGGTCCAGGCTTCAGCCTAATGCAAGAAAACATCGGCTACGCATTCATGACAGAAACCCCGTGCGTAATCATAAACATTCAAAGAGCAGGACCAAGCACAGGACAAGCCACAAAAAGCGGACAAGGCGACGTCATGCAAGCAAGATGGGGAACCCACGGAGACTACACCTCCATAGCCTTATCACCAAACTCAGTACAAGAAATGTTCACACTAACCATCAAAGCCTTCAACCTAGCAGAACAATACCGCACCCCAGTCGTCCTTCTAGCAGACGAAATAATCGCCCACATGAGAGAAAACATCACAGTCCCAAACCCAGACAAAATAGCAATCATCAACCGAAAAAAACCAAAACCACAAGACAAAGCATTCTTCGGCTCCCAAGAAATCCCACCCATGCCAGCAGTCGGCGAAGGATTCAACATCTCAGTAACCGGCTCAACCCACAACGAACACGGCTACCGCTTCACCGCCGACCAAACAATTCACCAACGACTGGTCAAGAGACTAATTGACAAAATAACAAACAACAAAGACAAAATCACAGACTTCGAATGCCACAACATAGACAACTGCGAAGTTGGCTTGGTCTCCTACGGATGCACATCACGCGCCTTATACGAACTCATAGATTTCGAGAGAAAAGAAAAGACCAAAATCGGTTTTGTCCGCTTGAAGACTCTATGGCCCTTCCCAGACGCAATCATTCAAAGAATGGCTGAAACCGCAAAAACAATCTTGGTGCCTGAAATGAACCTTCAACAAATCTTCTACGAAGTAAAAAGGGCAGTCGAAGGAAACGCCCAAGTCATCCCCATAAACAAGATCGGCGGCGGAGAAATGATAACCCCAGAAGAAATCACAACCAAAATCAAAAGAGGAACCAAACATGCCCACTGAAGAATTCTCCATCCGAAAATACCTCAGAGACGTGCCCCTTCCGTTTTGTCCAGGCTGTGGCGACTTCACAGTCATGGACTGTTTCCTCAGAGCTGTTTACGAATTAGGCTATAAAGACCTACATGACTTCGTGTTCTGCAGCGGCATCGGATGCGCCGCATGGATTCCCTCCCCACACTTTGAAGCAGACACACTCCACACGACACACGGCAGAAGCATCCCAGTCGCCACTGGAGTAAAACTCGTCCGTCCCAAACTCAACGTAGTGGTTTTTGGCGGAGACGGAGACATCGCTGGCATCGGACTAAGCCATTTAATTCACGCTGCCCGAAGAAACCTCGACATCACCGTTATAATGGTTAACAACATGATTTACGGAATGACCGGAGGACAAGTAGCCCCAACCACCCCACTCAGAGTCAAAACCACCACAACCCCATACGGAAGTTTCGAGCACCCTCTTGACGCAACCCGCCTTGTAGTCGCCGCAGGAGCATCCTACGCAGCCCGATGGACCACCGTTCACAGAGAGCAAATGAAAGAAGCAATAACAGACGCCCTAAAAACAAAGGGTTTCGCCTTCATCGAAGCGGTCAGTCAATGCCCAACAGCCTTCGGAAGAAGAATAGGACTCAAGACTGTTGGAGACATGCTAACGTGGCTCAAGAAAAATTCTATACCCTTCACAGAAGCCAAGAAAATGACTGAAAACGAACTCGTTGGCAAGATTGTTGTGGGAGAATTTGTACGTCGAAGATTACCCACGTTAACCGAGACCATTCAGGACGTGATAAAGGAGGCAACAAGAAGTGGCGAGGCGAGTTGAAATAAGAATCAGCGGACTCGGAGGTCAAGGCGTCGTCTTGGCTGGACAAATCTTGGGAAGAGCCGCTGCTTATGACGGAAAGTGTGTCGTTCAAACCCAAAGTTATGGAGCAGAAGCGAGAGGAAGCGCCGCAAAAAGCGAAGTCATAATCTCAGACGAGAAAATTGGTTTTCCAAAAGTCAGAAAATGTGACATTCTGGTTGCTATGAACCAAAGCGCCCTCGACACCAACTTGAAAGACTTGAAAGAAAACGGAATCGTTCTGATAGATGAAGATATAGTTAAAGAGGTGTCTTCGGTTAAAGCCAGAGTTTTGAAGGTACCCGCAACCAAGATTTCGGAAAGCCAACTCAAATCAAAGACTTTTGCTAATGTCGTTATATTGGGTGCTTTAACAAAAAAAGTCAAGATAGTAAGCGAAAAAGCAATGAAAAGAAGCATCACCGACAGTGTTTCTGAAGAAACTAAAGAAGAAAACATCAAAGCATTTAGAAAAGGAATGACATTCTGAGAACAGAAATAGACAGAAACAGAGCCACTCTCCGAAGTGCACACTTAAATCTCACATTAGACTAGCAAAACAGTGATGTTACTCACAAAATTTGACCCCTGGAAATCATGTACTGTTGCCTACCAATTGTGCACCTGCCCTGACAAGTTAACCTTTAATCCCTACACTGGTTGTGACCACAAATGTGTTTACTGCTATGTTTCCTCATACGTTCCCGATTTCTTCAACTGCAGACCAAAGAAAAATCTGGTTCAAAAACTAGACAAGGAATCGCATAAACTCAAAGGTGAGATAATATCCATATCCAACTCTTCCGATCCGTATCCACCTATAGAGAAAGAATTAGGCTTAACCCGAAAATGCTTGGAAATACTCTCAAGACGAGACTGTAAGATTCAAATCATAACCAAATCCAACCTCGTGATTAGAGACATAGACATCTTCAAAAGAACACAGTCAATGGTAGCAATTAGCATAACCACAGAAAACGACGAGATTTCCAAAAAATTAGAGCCCAATGCACCTTTATCCTCGGCAAGAATAAGGGCTATAGAAACGCTTACTCAAAAAGGAATTCCTGTTTGCGTGAGAATTGATCCTGTGATACCGTTTCTGAATGACAATCCTGACGAACTAATAAAAACAGTTGCATCCATAGGCGTCAAACACATAACAAGTTCAACCTACAAAGTCAAAACCGACAACTGGAGAAGGTTCAGCAAAGCCTTTCCACAAATCGCAAAGCAACTAGAACCACTCTATTATAAAAGAGGAGAAAGAATAAGGGGTTATCGCTACTTGCCAAAAGAAACAAGATACAGCCTAATGAAGAAAGTAAAGGAACTAACAGAACAAAACGGAATGAAGTTCGGAACATGCAGAGAAGACTTAAGCCAACTTAACTCGGCAACCTGCGACGGCTCATGGCTTCTATGTACCACTAGTAGCGACGCCATAACAGATTGCTTATCAATTCAATCAGAGCAACATAGAAGTTCTTCTCTAGTGGCCGTATAAATCCCGGATAATAGTGGAAGTATGGTCTCAAAACCCATGCCAACTGCGTTCCAACGAACATAAAGATCACACTTCCAACAAGGAAGGCAAATGTCCATTCTGAGCCTGAATACACCGTGCTAAATCCTTTAAGCAAAAACGCCAACGCAAACAGACCCGCAAGAGCGAAAATCACTGTGTTAAGCAGAACAAGAAAAGCATAGGTTGTGTAGGTCGCATTCGCAGTTGTGAATATGAAAAAGAGATTCACTGGAACCAACGCAACGAGCACCACCGACATCACTGTAAGACCAGAAAGTAGAAGAACAACCATCTGACGAAAACTGATCTTTCCTCCAAGCAGAGAACTGAGCACATAATAGCTCGGAACCGTTATGTAGACGGAAATCAGAAGCAGCAACGGAATTTTTATGGCGTCATAGACAATCTGTAATCCGCCAGCATAGAACCCCATGGTTGCTCCATAAACAGCTGAAAAAATTGCTACAGCAAGATTAGAGTTAACAAAGTATGCACTAAGTTGTTTTTCCTCCATCAAGTTTTTGAAAAATTCATCTCTTCGCTTAATGAATTCCTCAACAACCGTGGGTGCTCTCAAAAATCTTAATTGAGACATATTTCCATCTCGGAGAGTTTGTGTATAAGTTCAATTATTGATTTATATAAAGGTCACTAAAATCGACCAATGACTGCTTCCTCAACGAATCATTTTTCGACTCGCTTAACTCGCGTTGTCAGATACAGAAACGTCACGACCACTGCTGAGCAGAGAGTGCCTACAACTAAACCTAGAAGCAGATAGACAACAATTCTTCCTAAATGGATGTAATCTAAAATCGAGACACCTGACTCTGTTATCATCAGATCCCTTTTTAATCCATTCAAGGGTCCTTCATATTCAAGAACCGTTAACCAAGCATTGTCTTCGAATAATTCGTCTATTCTTAAATCTATGGTCGCTAGCTCGCTTCTTGTTAGATTTAGTTGGATTGGTCTCCGATATGTGCGACTTTGGTAATATGCCACGCTAAGTGGATAGTAAGGTATGAAAAAGAAACCACCGCCAATTCTACCTTTAGTTAATACGAACAAAGTTATCTTTGTGTTTCCATTGATAGGAGATGAAATCTTGAGTGGATAATAAATAAAGTGTGTCTCAAATCGATACAGAATTGGCTCAACACTCCTTTGTTCAGATGACAAATCTATCAGATCGAGTACGAAGTAGCAGAAGCCCCTTGTCAGATAATCCTCAATGACTGATTCAAAATTTTGCAAGGATATTTCTCGGCTGATCTCGTTTGCTTCCAGGAAGCTTTCTATCCATTGAATAAGATTCGGAGCATTGCTCGCGTTGACTACTATGATGTCATGTGCGCCTATCTTTTCATGGAAGACAACCTCTACACTCTCTGTTTGTTCCGCACCACCATAGTAACGCCCTAAAACTTCAGGGGCATATGTCCAAATCAGCTCCTGAATAGTAACGAATGATTCGAAACTTGCCTTCTCTATCACAGTTGGGTTCGAAGGTAAAGGCATCATCTCAAGAACCCACGTGCCTCCGTTAGCCGTTACATCAGTTGAAAGAATCAAAATCTCCTCTTGCCCATTCCATGCCACAACAGCCTTTTGCCCCGGTTCGTATACTGAAACTGTTGGTTCTATGGGAATCATCCCTCTGTCTGCTGAGACTGTTGGAAAGCATGATAGAAGAAACAAGGCTAAAAAAACATAAAAGAAACCAAAGCACGAGTTTTTCATATTAACCAATCTATACATGAACTATCTCTGTTATAAACCTAGATTTTAGAACAGTGTGTTCTATATTCTGAACAAACCGAACTCTAACACTTCAGCCAAAGATGTCAAGCTTCATCGATGAATTTGCTCGGTGGAGGGATTTCTGGTGAAAGACCCCTTCTTTCCCGCATTTCTTTTATGACGTTAGATGCAACATTTTCTGGCACCTTCTCCCAATGATCAAAGGCGCTTTGCCAGAAGGCATGACCCGACGTTGCAGACCTCATGTCGGCGGCTAAACCAAATGTTTCAGCAACCGGAATGTACCCAGTAATCATTGATATTGGTCCCTTCTGTTCGGAAGCCAGTATTCTCCCACGTTTACGCACTATCATGCTGCTCACTTCCCCAACCCACTGAGCAGGCACAGAAACTCCAATCTTGTATACAGGTTCCACAAGGACAGGTTTTGCTGTCAGAAACGAACCCAAAAGAGCTCTTCGAATCGCAGGCATGATCTGTGCGGGTCCACGGTGAACTGGGTCTTCGTGCAACTGAACATCCATCAGTTTTACTTTTACACCGCGCATAGGTTCTTCGCAGAGTGGACCACTTCCACATGCCCATCTAAACCCGGAAATGATCATGTCTCTTGCTTCTTGGAGGAACTGTATTCCCTTTGTGAGGTCTAAAAGGATGTTTTTGTGTTCCTCAATGGTCCAGACATTTTTTGCTTCTTCTGCTGGCCACTTTGCCTCCTCGTATAGTATGGTGCCTATGCGCTTTCGTCCCATCTCTTCTGCGATTTCTCCTTTCTCTATCATTTCTATGACATGCTCTTCAAGTGGCTCAACTTGTATCCAGAACCTATTGTGCTTGTTTGGACTTTTTGCCATGACAGATATCCCCACCTCAGAAACGCCCTCTCTGTACATAACAATTGGCTTAGATGTGATGATCTCCAGACCACCACTGTAGTCTCTGAGGAATTTGCAAGCAATTTCTAGGTGGAGTTCACCCATTCCACTTAGCAAATACTCCCCTGTCTCTTTGTTTATCGTTGTTACAAGGTTTGGGTCTTCAATTGCCAAGCGGTGCATCACATCTACAAGACGAGGCAGGTCCCTTGGATGTTGGGGTTCGAGCGCGACCGTTATCACGGGTTCTGAGACGTATTTGATGCGTTCAAAAGGTATCATCGCGTCCTTGTGTGAAAGGTCAATTAGGGTCTCGCCAGCCCTCGCAAGATCCAAACCAAGCAACGCAGCTATGTTCCCAGCGACAATGCGGTCCACAACTTCTCTAAAGGCTCCCATGTACATGGACACTTGTTGTACTCTGTAGTTTTTTTTCGCTCCAACCAAGTAGATTTGATCTCGCTCTTGAATTGATCCTGAAAACATTCTTCCCGTGGCGACAAGTCCTGCGTGTGGGTCTAACTGAGCCGATGTAAAGCACATGACTGTTGGTCCGTTGTCATCGCATTTTAACATGGCTTCTCCTATTTCGGAGTTCAGTTCGCCCTTCCAGATTTTTGGTACCCTATACTTCTGAGCTTCTATGGGATTTGGAAGATTCTTAACAACCATGTCCAGTATTGCCGCGTGAAGAGGAACGATTTTCTGGAGTTTTTGCCACTGTTCCTTGTTATAGGCATCCACAGCATCACTGAATTTTATTCCCCTTTTCTGAGCGATATCGACCGTAAATCCCCATTTGTGAAGGGCGGAGCCGAAGGCAACCGTTCCTTTAGTGGGTTCAATCTTCCATTTCTCTCGATGATCGGGTTCGCCGTATAATTCAATTAAATTATTGAAGCCCTGGATTATTCTGAGAAGTTTGTTTTGAATTTCATCTGAGCTGAGTCTTAACTCCTTAATCAAGCGGTCTACTTTGTTAATGAACAAGACTGGTCTGACTCTCTCAGCCAATGCTTGTCTGGTTACAGTTTCGGTTTGAACCATCACTTCCTCAACCGCATCCACCACCACAACGACACCGTCGATGGCTCTTAGTGCGCGGGTTACCTTGCCTGTGAAATCAACGTGTCCGGGCGTATCAATGAGGTTGACAAGGTATGGTTTGTTTTCGATTTCGTGAAGCAGTGAGATGTTGGCTGTTTTTATGGTGATGCCCCGTTTCTGCTCTTCCTCAAGATAGTCTAATGCTCTTGCTTCACCAGCTATTTTGGGCGATAGGAGTCCAGCCTCAGCCAGCAGTGAATCGGTCATGGTGGTTTTGCCGTGGTCAATGTGGGCGATTATGCCAATGTTGCGAATGTCTTCCTTTCTGCTCATGAGTTTGAGAATATCGCTTGTCTGTCTGAAACGTGGACACATTTAGTTAACTTCTCCATTTACGCTCAGCTTATTGGAGAAATAGTTGCGGCTGCATAGTTAGCCACAAGGCATCGGCTTACTTAACCTTCTTTCTTCGTCGCTCTCTTTGTTTTATGATTCTTTTCTGTTTCTTCTTCTTAGTCTTTTTACTCATAGCATGATGTCTGGGCATGTTACATGTTTCCTTCAGTAACTTAGTCGTGTCGTGTGGTTCTTAAAAGTTTTGTGCGCAAAATTGAATGGGAAGAGTGCTTGTTTGCGGATTGCGAATTGGCTATTATTGGTTTTCTTCCTGATTAAGCGCGTTTTAACTCTGGTTTAGTTCAAGTTGCTTAGACTGTTTCTATTGGATAGTAAGGAACGTCTAAAATCTTCATTCACACTCCCAAAAACCATGATACAAGCATCCCCTAACCCGAACCCAACCAAGAACAACCCTCATCAAACGCCCACTCCCAAATCAGACAAGCAAAACAACGCTTCCTTTCACCAATTGATGAAAAAACTAATTTTTCTCAAAGTTTTCAACCAGAGAGAAGAAGATGATGAAGAAGAAACAAAAAATAATTTTATCTCTCCCCTCTATACTAGACCTAGACAGCCAGACCCCCACCTACACACAGACAAGCAGCCCTAAAACTAAACAATCAGCCATCTATCGATCGCGATTATTCCCTAAACATAAAGCCCCATAATTCTCCATACTACTCTTCTCACTCTTTCCACGCAACAAATCCCTGATCCTATAATAATTCTGAAGAAACCTAATACCCTTCGAAGTTATCTTATAAACGTCCTTCTTGTCCTCTATAGTCTCCTTCAAGAGCCCAACTTCTAAAAGAAAACCCAAATAATCGTTTAATTGAGCAAAACTCAAATTTGCTCTATACATGATCTGAGTCTTCAAACAACCATTCTTAGCAATCTCCAAGACTTCAGCCATAATATACAACCGATCCCGACGTTTACGATCTCGCGAATCCCGAAGCATATCTTCCCTAAACATCACAACAACCCTTACAAACTATTCTATAACATTCCTCTATAACATTCCTAAAGAAAACAAGCTAAAAAAAGGGTGCTCCTAAGAAACCAATATTCCAAAAAAGAAATACTAGCCTCCACTAGGTTGGGGCTTCATCGTCTGTTGGCAGTCCACGCATGGCACATATCATCAAAGAGAAAGGAGGAGACGTTCACAAAAAATACGTAGCCACACGCTTCACACCCACTCATTCCATCAGGGAACTCTCAACCTCCACCCCAATAGTGCATCGCAAGACTCAATACTCACTATATAGTATCCATTATAAAAACTTATTGATCAACCCCAACCTAGACTAGTTCGTTGATGAGGGTCAAACAAAAAGGGAAGACGGTTCTAGCCTATCGCTAAAACGCCCTCTAGAATCTTCTCCTCTGATATCTGTAGTTCCTTTGAGATCCAGGTTTTGAAGAGTTTTGAATCTTGTGGGAATTCTCCGCTGTAAGTCAGGACCTTTCCTTCTTTTAGGGCGTCGATTTGGAAGGTTCTTTCTGTTTCTTTGAATAGGAAGGAAACAGTGTCTGCGTTGGTTGATAGGGTTTTGAAGTCTTCCCATTTTTTGCATCTGACGATCACTGGTGGTCCGTGCGAATAGATGGGTGGTTCTCTTGGGGATGAGATGTAGTTGATGAGTTTTGAGATTTCGGATTGGATGGTTGAGAGTCTTTCTTCGACGCTGGCGATTTTTTCGGATAGTTCTCCTGTGCCGCCTAGTTTTTGTGTGGTTTTGGCTAGTTCTGCGACTAGTCGGTCGAGGTCTTTTTCGTGTTCTTTGAGGACGTTTATGATGAAGTCGAGGGCTTCGAAGGCTTCGTCCTTTGTTGGCTTTTTTGACATGTTTCTCTCCTCTGCTTATTGAGTTATTATTAGATGGGGTTTTTGTAAATAAACATAGCGAATCGAGAAACAGAATCTGGGTAGTGACGTGCTTATTCATAGTGGGAATATAAAGTGGGGAGAATTAGCTATGGTATAGAGGTTGGTTGTGTTGTGGTTTTATGTATTGTGTGAGTGAGTGTGCGTAGGTGGGTGTCTGGCTGTCTAGGTCTAGTATAGAGGGGAGAGGTAAAATTATTTTTTCTTCATCATCATCACCGTCTTCTTCTCTCTGTTTGATAACGCTGAGAGGGATTTTTGGTTTCATTATCAACTGGTGGGGAACTGGTTGGTTTTGGCTTTGTGGTTTTTGAATGAGCGTTGGTTTGGGTTCTGTTAGGCTTTGATAAGAGTTTATCACCTTGTTATCAAGTTTATCAGTTTTGTGTGGTAAAGCATATTAAAATCGAAGTGGAACAGTGTATGTGATGTTTCATGGGTGTGCCCAAACCAACGGAAATGACTGTTCGAGACTTGCTGCAGGAAGAGTTACGAAAAAGAGGCGTAACAGTTATTCCAGAGTTTTCTACATTAGGCTTAATAAACTGAAAATAAGATTTTGAAATTATAAGCCCATTTATCCATATAGATGTTACGGAACTACGGTTAATAGGGGAAAACAAATAATGGTTGAAAAGGTTCTTGGAAGGATGGAAGTTCTAAAAGGCTTTATTCAAATTCCTGCTAAGAGCCGTAAGGAGCTTATTGGGGATATACCTGTTCCCTCTAGAACTCTATTGAATGGAGAAATTGCAAGGTTAGATAGCTACGGAAGACTTTGGTCTTCTTTTCTACAAGGCAAGTTTCCATTGGGCAGTCAGATTCAATTGACCAAAACAAGAGAAGGTTTTCGAGTTGAACTGGTAGCCACTAGTGGTCAAGAAGCGTTTCTCAATGCACAAAGCAAGAATGCACACGTTGTTGGAACTTTAAATGTTGAAAAATTTAGACGAAAAAATTTAAGTAAAAAAGCAACAAATTTAAAAATAGTGAAAATGTCTCTTGGGAAAGATAGAATAGAAAAATTGGTCTATCCAGAAGACTTCATAAACAAAGTAATCTGTGGCGATTGTGCAAAAGTAATGAAACAGATGCCTGATGAAGTCATAGACTTAGTTGTTACAAGCCCTCCTTATGACGGACTTAGAATTTATGAAGGATACGTATTTGATTTTGAAAGAATCGCTCAAGAATTGTATAGGGTAATGAAAAAAGGTGGAGTTGTCGTCTGGGTGGTAGGCGATAAGATAAGCAATGGGAATAGGAGTCTTACGAGTTTTAGACAGGCACTTTATTTTCAAAAACTTGGTTTCAATGTTCATGATATCATGATATATAAGAAGAAGAACACGCCCTTTATGCGGGCAAACGCTTATACGGGTTGTTTCGAGTTTATGTTTGTGTTTAGCAAAGGAGCCCCGAAGACCTTCACCCCTCTTATGGAAAAAACGAAGCGTAGTGGATATGAAATGCTCGTTACAAATCGGAAGCCTGACGGGATAATTAAGAAGGTTCGTGGCGAATTAAAGGAAATGAAGGTTAAAACAAACATATGGGAGTATGCCGTTGGATTAGGTGGGACCACGAGAGACAAGATGGCTTTTGCAGTTCCAGCCGTCTTCCCCGAAAAACTTGCTGAAGACCATGTTCTGTCTTGGAGCAATGAAAGCGACATCGTATTAGACCCCATGTGTGGTAGTGGTACAACCTGCAAGATGGCTAAACTTCATAATAGAAATTACATAGGGATAGACATAAGTGAAGCGTATTGCGATATAACCCAAAAAAGACTAATGGAAACGACAGAGCAACTTACTTTAAAATCTTAAAAGGCGTTACGTTCATTTTATGGTCTTTATAACTTAGTTCAACTTCATCTTCCTTAAAATTAATCCACACATCAACTGTGTCTTGTTCAAAGGCTCTATCCTCAATTATTTTTCTTATTTCTCTGAGCGGAATAAGGAGTATTCCATCTCTGGGCATTAGTAGGTAGCCTTTTCTTTTTTGCGTTGAATCAATAAAACTGCCTGGCTTTTTGCCTCTGATGGTTACTTGCCACCCATTTGGTTTTTTGCTTCCAGGTCTGATAAAGACCTTTTCGCCATTTATTACTGCGTCTTTTGCTCCCCACTTGTTAATCGTGTAACCTTTCTTTTTCAATGTGCTTTTGCATTCATCAAGTAAAACTTCTTCTTCGCCCAACTTTTCCTCTGTTTTGATTATCAAGTTTTTCTTGAGAAGTAGAAAGTTCAACCGAGGCATCATCGGGTCGATTATGTTTTTTTGGGCAGGATTAAGCCTTTGTGCTTCACCTTGTGATAAAACACGATATCTATTTAGTTTCAGCAATTTTATAAGATGCCATTCAAGTGTTTTTCTTACCACTGTGTCATTAAAATCTGATTGACTGGCAGAACGCCCATCATTAATTGCTAAAGCATGAGTCCAATCCTTTATTTTGTCTTCTGGGCGTTCTACGTGAGTTCTGAGTCTATTATAAAGCGATTTAGCTTCCCCTACGTAAGCTTCTCTTCTATTCTCAAACAATAAAATGTAAATCCCTGGAAACTCGGCTCCGCTAAATTCATCGTTGAAAGTTTCTAAGGCTCTTAATTTTTTAGGCAGTTGCCATGAGCGTAATTCTCCAGTTCGAGACCTGATAATACCGTTACTATTTCTAGGTGTTTCAGAGTAATCAAAGCTCAATTCCATGAATGATTTTTACGAGTTACTAATATTTAAACTACCGACCCTTTTTGACCAACCCTAGTTGACCACACTTCTTTTGACCAGAACCTTTTCAACAAGACTCTTATCTTCAAAGATTTCAGATAAACGACTTGCCATTTATATCATTAAACTTATAACAAATAGATATCTTAATAATTCTTCTGTGAATCGAGTCCAAATGCTTTATTCAAAGTGAAAAAACTAAACACATCCGCGACACATCAACTATAGGGCTTGGTTTTGGTGTTGATGAGATTAACCGCATTCTTGACTATCTCTATCCTGCCCTAGCCAACGAAATCCAACAACCAAAAACACTAACGCAAGGATAAACACTAACTACTAATATAGTTAGGTTTTCAACTCCACAGGCGTCGGCTTCTTCGCCTTCATCCCAATCTTCGCAACTTCAGAAATAACCTCACTAGCATCCAAAATCTCCAATAAGACAGGCTTCCCATCCTTCGTAAAATGAACAATGATAGGACCCATCTCCTCAGCATAATCAACCTTAGCCTCAGAAACCTGAATCATCAGCACATCAGAGTCACGATCATAACTAACCTTCATATCTTTTCCTCCTAGCAGGATAAAACGTCACTTTTGGATGTTATTAATGTCCTAGATTCTATGATCTTTTCTTTAGTAGGGCTTCGACGATCTCTCTTTTCTCGTTGGCTAGGTCTTTAAGCGTTTTCAACAGTCCCCTCTTTGATGCGTCCCAAACCTCTAGGGCAACTAGTTCCCCTTTTTCGTCAAAGCCTAAAACCACGTCGCTGTCGAGAAGCCTCTCATTCCTTATGGCGCCCTCTTTGAGCTTCATGGTTAAGATATCCGCCTTAGGATCGTACTTTAAGACTGTATCCATCTTCCAGTCCTTCTTCTCCTGTTCACTATGTCTTTAAGCTCGGTGCTATATATTACCGTTATCACAACAAGATCATAGTTTATCTTTTCATGAATTACTGCGAGATTATGACCCCAGCTTATGGCTACAAACCTGTTCCTCAAGGCGTCATAAAGCAGCTCGTCAGGTTTCTTCACGATCTGCTTTATCGTCTTCTCAGTTACGCCAAGCTTTTCCATCTCTTTCTGCAACTTATCCCTAGCATGATCCGTGAACACAATCATTTATAATTCACTTGCGAAACATTTTCACTGTTATCTAGATTTATGTTTGATAACCTAGTGGTAGGTACTTTCTCTTTAATTTGTGTGTGCATCTGTGTGAAAAAAAAGTTTCAGGGAAGCACCGCAACCTTAAGGTCCCTTTTTGAGGTGGTTAACGTCTCAAAAGCATCCTTTATCTCTTCAAGCCCCACCCTCCGAGTTATCAAAGGCTTTACATTCACTGCTCCAGACGCTATAAGACTAAGAGCCCTCCTAAAATGCAAAGGAGTTGCGTGAAAAGCACCAAAAACCGTCACCTGCCCATAATGAAGCAACTCCGTACTCACCCTTATCTCTGTTCCAGGAGGACACCCCCCAAACTCCAGCACAGTCCCGCCCTTTCTAACCATCTTCAACGCCTGCTCCCAAGTGGCTGGCAACCCAATCGCCTCGATAACCAAGTCTGCTCCATAACCATTAGTGAACTCTCTCACTTCTTTCACTGGGTCTTCGCTTTTGACATTGATTGTCTTGTCTGCACCAAGTTCCTCGGCGACCTGCAACCGTTCATCGACAAGATCAGTTATGACAACCCTTTCTGCACCCATCTTCTTTGCCAACTGTAAATGAAGCAGACTGATGGGACCTGCACCTATAATCGCAACCGTATCTCCCAGTGTTACGTGGGTTTTCTCGATTCCATGAAGGACACAAGCGAGCGGTTCCGTTACGGCTGCCTCCTCATAGGTTAAGTGCGAAGGAACTTCCTGCATGTTGACCGTAACCATGCGTGCCGGAACCTTAATGTACTCCGCATAGGCTCCCCAAAGCCACAACATATCTTCACACAAGTTGTATAGTCCTTTCTGACACATCACACATCGAAGACAAGGCGCACTATTCCCAGCCCTAACTCTCATACCTTTTTTAGGCCAAGAAATTCCCTCACCAACTTCAACCACATCCCCAGCCCACTCGTGCCCAAAAATCGTAGGCAGCTGTATCACTGTGCTGACGTATCCTCTCTGGTAAATCTTGAGGTCAGTTCCACAAGTGGTTGCCGCCTTAACCTTCACCAGAACCTCTCCCACTCCAACGTCTGGCACATCAACATTTTCGACTTTAAGGTTCTTTACTCCATACAAAAGCGCCGCCTTCATTCTCTCACTCATTCACAACCACCACCTTCAAACACTCCTTGCTCTCACTTGCCGTCTTAAAGGCATCCATGATACGACTCAACGGAAAAGTATGCGTTATCAGCTCCCTTGCACGTATTCGCCCTGAACTCAACATCTCTAAAGCCATTCTCGTTTCCACATGGGACGTAGAATAAGAAGGAACCACAGTGACTTCCGAAAAAAACAGCCTATAGGGACTCATCTTCACTTGCTCTCTCGGTTGCGCTGGGGCAAACAGACAAACCGTTCCACCCCTTCGACAAACCTTGATTCCATCCACAAAAGCCTTCACGCTTGGAGCCGTGACAACAACGAGGTCTGCCCCTCTACCATCAGTAACCTCTCTAACCTTTTCTATCATGCTTTCCTTTTGCGGGTTAACTGTCACATCCGCTCCAAAACCTTTAGCCACCTCTAACCTATAATCGACAAAGTCACTAACGATAACCTGCCCAGCTCCAAAACACCTCGAAAGCATCACGTGGATGACCCCAGAGGTGCCTGCACCAATAACCGCCACAGCATCTCCAGTCTGGATGTTGCACTTTCTTAGCGCCCTTATACAACACGCAATTGGCTCAATCAGAGTCGCCTCTTCGAAAGAAAGATCACCTGGAATTTTCAGCGTGTCTATTTTCAAGTTGGAAGCGGGCACCCTAAAAAATTGACTGAAACCTCCCGGTTGAATGTGGGTACGTCCAAATTTCTCGCACATCGTGTAGTCTCCATGGATGCAGTAATGGCACACCAAACATGCAACATGGTGGTGAACAAAAACACGGTCGTCAACCTCAAAACCTTGAACTTGTTCGCCAGCTTTGACGACTACTCCGGTTGGCTCATGACCAAGAACAAGAGGAGTCCGATTCTTCAGATACCATTCCATAAGGTCGGAGCCACAAATTCCACACGCCTTCATCTCAACCAATATCTCGTCTGACCCAATCTTGGGTTTCGGCATGTTTTCGATTCTGATGTCGTTTGGACTGTAATACATTGCCACTTTCATTTTGCTTTCACTTGACAGTCTTGCGTTGTAGAACACTTAATACTTTCTTTGTATTTCGCTTACTTGTGATGAAGCTGATTGTATGTGACACACATTGAAAAGGTAAAAGAGTATACGATTGATGAAGAAGGAGCCCACAATGTGAAGGTTAAGTATCTGCTACACAAAGGAGTTGGCGCAAAAAAACTCCAGCTCCGACTTTTCAGAATCGACGTAAACGGGTACACTCCTCTAGAAAAGCACGCCCACGAACACGAAGTCTTCGTCTTGCGAGGCAAGGCTTTGCTTCGTGGAGTGAGCCAGGAATTCATTGTTGGACCCGAAAACGTGATATTCATACCATCATTTGAGGAACATCAATTCAAAAACATCGGCGATGAACCAGTTGAATTCCTGTGTACAAAAGAAACTCGAAAGGAAACGCAAGTGAAGGCTAAGGTAATCAAATGACATGTAGAATGCTTGTCTGCACCGGCAAACTATCAATACCTCAGATACTGGACGATTTCAAAATTATAGCCTTAAACAAAAACGAGAAACACGAAATCAACAAAGAACAACCAGAACTTGTTCACGGGGATGGTTGGGGCATAGTCATCGGAAAATCCGGGAAACTGGAATTTTACAAGAGGGCAATTCCGTGTTGGAAAGATTCAAAGTATAAGGAATACTACAAAGCAGATGTGGATTTTTTGATGCTTCACGCGAGAAGGGCGACTCAAAACATGCCAGTAAGTTATAGCTTTACGCAACCCTTTCAGAAGGAGAACTGGTTTTTCTGTCACAACGGCACAATTAATGACCTTGTTGAACCAAGAGACAGAAGTGATTCCGAAAGGCTTTTCGAGATGATTGTTGACACAATGAAGAATGAAACCGAAGTGTTCAGCGCCATCAAGACCGCTTTAAGTAAGGTAAAATGTTATTCTGCGATCAACTTCATTCTCGCAAACAATCGCAAAGCCTACATTTTGAACAAATTTCATAAGGAGTATCCTCAATATTACACCATGAAGTATTTTGCGGCAGAAAACTATGTCGTGGTTTCTTCTGAGCACCTGCAACATCTTGACGCCGCATGGGAAGAATTGGGCAACAACAAACTCGTAGTGCTTGATGTCTTGAGTCGTAGATTAGAGATTCACAGTTTAGACTTGAAATAAGAGTTGCATCGTTGCCTTTTGTAATTTTGAAGAGAAAAATCTTTCAATAGGAAACGACAATTTTGAACCGAGTATTTATGCGTGAAATCAAAACCAAGGGAAGAAAACGTAGAGATCGCCTGCACATAATGGCGGAACTTCTAAGAATAGCAAGAAGAGGAGCGTTAAAGACTCAACTTATGTACGGGGCAAATCTGAGTTTCGCCCAATTAAACGATTATTTGTCGTTTCTCATTTCAACAGGACTTCTTAAGACGTTTCAAGAAGGCAATAAATTGATTTATAAGGCAACTTCAAAGGGTTTGGAATTTCTCACTAATTATGAAAAAATCATTTCTTTATTAAGGTGAGTGGTATGTGGGAAAGAGAGATGGGGTATTGCGAAAACTGTGCTCATTACAAGCCCAAGATAGACGATTGCATAGGCTGTTACGTTGAAAAATTGACTAGTAGAAGTCGTGACTTCATGATTAATGGGAAGGAAGTTGATTCAAGAAAGGCGACAAAACTCGCAAGTTATCTGAAACAACTCGGCATATCTTTTTATAGCAAAACAAAGAAGCACGTTGCTCAGTAATTCATTTTTGCTCTCGTTGCCACAGAGAAGAAAACATTAAAAACAATCAGGACTCCACCGAGAGCTAAAAAGGCACCAGAAAAGCCAACACTCGACAAAATAAATCCAGTGATTATTGGTCCCGCAGTTTGACCGACATCCATGATTGTGCTTAAGAAACCCATAGACGCACCATACAATTCTTTGCTGGCAAGGTCTGAAACAAGGGCTACAGTCGAAGAGGTTACCAATGAAAATCCTAGTCCATACATTACTGACACTACAACCAATTCAACAAAATTAGTTGCCAAAGAAGTGACAATCAGTGGCACGCCAGCAACTATTAAACCAACGATTATAGGTGTCCTTCTGCCGATTTTGTCAGAAAGCCAACCCATGAAGGGTTTGGAGACCACAACCATAACAAGCTGTAGGCCTGCGATGACTCCGATGAGGAACTCATCCAGCCCAATTGCTTTGGCGTATAGTGCCAAAAAGAACTCGAAAGCTCCAAAGGTATAATACATAGCTGATTCCACGGCACTAGCAACAAGGACTTCATGGTTTTGAATCACCTCTTTCCAGTTGCTAAGGAATCCTTTGCTTTCACTCACCTTCCGAAGCCCCTGTTCTTCATTTTTGGTAGATCTTTTTCTGGGAAGTGCCATGGCTACAAGCAGTGCCGCAACTCCAACGATACCGACACTTGCATAAAGGTCATGGTAGTTTGAACTCGTAGCGAAAAGAATGTATCCCCCAAGAAACGGCGCAGCGCTTCTACCAACAATAGTCACAGAGGAAAAGATCGATATCCTCTCTCCTCGGCGTTTAGGGAATCTCTCAGCTATAGTGGCGTTTGCTATGGGGACAAAAATCGCCGTGGCAAAGCCATGATAAAACCTTACGATGATCAATTGCCATGGCAAAGCAACTAGAAGATAAAGTAATGGTGCTGAAGCAAAAATAATTCCTGAAAAGATTAGGACTTTTCTTCTTCCAAAGATGTCTGAGAGAGACCCTGCTGGAAGGCTAACAAGGATGCCTGGGATGGTTGAAGCTGCTGCGACAATCCCCATCAGGTATTCAGGGGTTCCGACACTCTCCGCAAAGAATGGAAGAACGGGATTTTTTGACATTGTTGAACTCAAAATCGCAAAAAATCCCATTATGCACAGCATCAAAAAGAAGCTATTTGCAAGACTGTCTGGTGTTTTATTTGGCCTCGCCATTATTCTCGAGTCATCTCTTCAGGTCAAGTTTGAGAGTAAAATCATTTTTGTTTCTTCTTCATCTTCTTCTTCAAGAACTCAAATCTCTGCTTTCTGTCCATTTTCTCCAATTCTTTCTTGTACTTTTCTCGCAGTAGTCTGAGTTTGCAGTAGGCATAAAGCGAATCATAGACGTATCGTCCTTTCTCTATTGCTTCTTTGTCGTCCTTCACAATCATCATCGACCCAGTCGCAATCGCATCTAATCCAACACTCTCAGGTGCCAATTCCTTATTTTCGGTATCAGCAGCCCGAACAATTCTTGCCAAATCCAGAACTGCTGGGTCCTTGATTTCATACTTTTCTATGATGGCATCAAAACTGCATTTGTCTCCCTTGTGCCCGAGTTTAACCCCTGGAGCATCAAAGGGTATGGCATCTTCCTTCTTTACAACATCGCCTATCTTTTCTTCTGGAACAAAAATGAACTCTGCTTTTGGGTCTACAAACCTTTTAATCAGCCATGGGCAAGCGACTCTGTCTACGTGAACACGTTCACGAGTAACCCATTTCACAAAAGCCACCTCAAAAGTTAATGGAAGCCCATTAGATATAAAAGCTTAAACAATTACGTTAGAGAGTTAAATTAGATATTCTAGGGAGAAAAACAAACGTCATGGTTCCTGAAGAAGTGCCGTTAAAAAGAGTAAGTAGATTCTACTGCCTAAAACATCATCTGCTACGTAAAGCCGAAAAAAACAACATCGAAAAAGTGGTGAAGGATGTTTGTGGCTTACAAGCCCAAGCAGTTTTAACACCTTATCTCTCTTTGTGGAACAGAGTGGAGAAATTTAAACGTGGTATGCTAGATGAAGCCCTCTACAAGGCAAAGATACTGGTAAGAATTTGGTGCATGCGAGGAACACTACACATCATTTCGTCAAATGACCTACCAATCTACAACAAAGCCTTGAAAAGGATGTGGTTCGAACATCATGGACGCTTCATGAAGTCGCCAGATTGGCCTCCAATCGAGGAAAGGAAAAGCGTGGTGTATCCAAAAATCATCGAAGCTCTATCAGAGAAACCTCTTAAACGGGAGGAATTTATTGCCAAAGTGCGTTCTTTGTTAGGAGATCAAGCAAAGCCTTACAAAAAGTGGTTCTCCGCTTGGGGTGGCATGCTTAAAGAAACATGCTACGAAGGCTTTACTGTTCATGCTCAACCGTGTGGTGTAGAAGCTTGTTTTGCCAGATTGGACAAGTGGCTACCAAACCTAAACTTGGATGCACTAAACGAAGAACAGGCAAAGGAAAAACTTCTTCTAAAATATCTCCACGGCTATGGTCCAGCATCTGTTCAAGACTTTGCATCTTGGAGCGGACTAATGATAAGTGACGCCAGAAAAACCCTAGAGAACGTAACGTCGGAACTTGAAGAAGTAAGAATAGAAGGTATCAAAGGACAATTTTGGATACCTAAGAAGGATTACAAGTCACTTATGAAAGTGGACTTGGAAGAAAAAACTCCAGCACATCTCTTGCCCAAATTTGACTCTTTCGTTCTAGGACACAAGAACAGAACACGCATCATACAAAAAGAGTTTATGAAACAAGTTTTCCGCAAAGCCGGAGACATCGCTTCTACTGTCATAGTTGATGACAACATAGTGGGAACATGGAGATACAAGAAAACAAGGAAAAGTGTAACCGTGACAATTGCACCTTTTGAAAAATTTGAGAAAGATGATCTAGAAAAGATTCGCAAAGAAGCGGAAGGATTAGGTGATTTCATGCGAGTTAGTGAAGTAAAACTTGTAATGTCTTAAGGAAACTTC